>Ga0114978_10000042_pt1 | contig 93819 bp, 83 predicted proteins | sample S_140212_EF_Meta_FD_87027 | JGI IMG/M metagenome (GOLD analysis project Ga0114978, IMG submission 87027) | Freshwater microbial communities from Lake Simoncouche, Canada to study carbon cycling - S_140212_EF_MetaG | ecosystem: Environmental > Aquatic > Freshwater > Lake | place: Lake...
TGCAGGAAGTAGAGGAACATCTGGATCATCCGGAAGTTCTGGTAGTGCAGGTAGTTCAGGTTCTGCAGGTAGCGCAGGATCAAGTGGTAGTGCAGGTAGTTCAGGAAGTTCTGGTGCTAATGGAACATCTGGTTCAGCAGGTAGTGCAGGAACTAGTGGTAGCTCAGGAAGTAGAGGCACATCTGGTTCATCAGGAAGTTCAGGATCAAGTGGTAGTGCAGGTAGTGCAGGTACATCTGGTAGCTCAGGTAGCTCAGGTGGTTCAGGTAGTGCTGGTGCTGATGGTTCATCTGGTACAGCAGGTAGTTCTGGTATATCAGGTATGGATGGTTCTAATAGTGGAAGATGGATATTTACTGACGTAAATGGAACCTCTCCAGTAGATCCGCAGGCAAATAACTTTGTTTCTAATAATGGTGATGGAAATACTTTAGCTAGTACTTCACAATTATCAATCAATATAGCTTCTCAAGGTGGAGTAAATTATTATTCATGGCTTAGTGCTATGAAGACTTTAAGAGATGTAGGAAATACAGTCTATCTTCAAATTTATGAGGTATCAGACACTAAAAATTTACTTATATGGGAAATAGATACTATACAAGATGCTACAACTTATTTTAATATTAATCGTGGTCTTGTATTAGCCGCAAATGGCACGTGGACAAACGATAAAATCTATACTATTTCATTTGTTGCTAACGGATTAAATGGTTCATCAGGAAGTTCAGGGGAAGCTGGATCATCAGGTAGTGCAGGAACTAGTGGTAGCTCAGGAAGTAGAGGCACATCTGGTTCATCAGGAAGTTCAGGATCAAGTGGTAGTGCAGGTAGTGCAGGTACATCTGGTAGCGCAGGAAGTTCCGGTGCTAATGGTACATCCGGTAGTGCAGGTTCATCTGGTTCTGCAGGAAGTGCAGGTTCTAGTGGTAGTTCAGGTGGCACAGGTACATCAGGTAGTTCAGGAAGTTCTGGTGCTAATGGCACATCAGGTAGTTCAGGAAGTTCTGGTGCTAATGGCACATCAGGTAGTTCAGGAAGTTCTGGTGCTAATGGCACATCAGGTAGTTCAGGAAGTTCTGGTACATCAGGTTTAGCAGGAAGTGCAGGTTCTAGTGGTAGTTCAGGTGGCACAGGTACATCAGGTAGTTCAGGAAGTTCTGGTGCTAATGGTACATCAGGTAGTGCAGGTTCATCTGGCTCTGCAGGTAGTTCAGGTTCATCTGGTAGTTCAGGTGCAAACGGTACTTCCGGTAGTTCAGGAGCATCTTATCAACAAATGTTAATAATAGCCTCATTAGGAGTATAAAATATAATATAATAAAAATATGATATTAGATTCAACAACAGACGCATTAAATGTTTTTTTATCAGGTAATGTGCAAACTTCTCAACTTGATGTTTGCTCTGCTTATAATATTATTACTTCAACATCTTTGACTCCTGCTAAAATTCAAAATACCACAAGTGATTTAGCTCCAATAAATATTTTACCTCCTCCAAGTTCTGGACAACAAACTCAATTAAGATTTTGTTCAATATATAATGCAGATTCAACTAATGCTACTGTTACAATTGAATATACAGGAAATACAGGAAGATCTATAATTTTTCTATCAAGTATTGATCCCGGAGACTCAGTTCAATATACACAAAATAGAGGATGGAGAACTTTTGGTGCCATGGGTCAAGAAAGAATATTGGGTATGAATGATGCTCCCGGAGAATTAAGATTACCTCCTAATCTTAAACCGGTAGGTGTAACAGATATATTAACTTGTACAAGTGGTACAGATTATGGTTTTTATTTAGGTAAAGCGGATAGACCTTATTCTAATATAAAAATAAGATATAATGTTACTAATAGTCCCACTTCAATAACTTGGGCAGAAGCTGCTATTTATAAAACATTTATAAAATTGGCTTCTGCTACAACAGTTGTTAATTATTGTGGTTTTGTAAGTATTTCAACTGATATTGGTACAACGGGAAATAAAACTGCAACAATAAATGTTACAGGAATTACAGAAAATGATGATTTATTTCTTGTTATAGGATCTGTTTTTGGGGCTGGTACATTCGCTGTAAGAGCAGGAATACCAGATATTATAAGTACAGGTAGTGTTGGGTCAGTTGCAGGAAGTTTAAGACCATCAACAAATACGAGTTTGACATTAACAACGTCAGCAGCTCTTAATCATGCTTGGGTTGCTTGGCAAGGATCTCAATGGTAAAAAAATATAAATATGATATTAGATACAACAACGGATTCTATAGAAGTAAAATTAGCAGCCGCACATACAACAAGGGCTTTGCAATTTTATGCTTCATATCATATTATTGATTCAACTAGTTTTATATTTACTCCAACCAAAAATTTCGGTTCAACAAATGGTACAACTGCAGTAACAATGGTTCCTGCTCCAACCTCTAGTAAATTAAATCAATTAAGATCTTGTTCAGTTTATAATTGTGATTCAATTGATCATACGGTTACAATTCAAATAAATTCATCATCTAATTTGAGAACAGTATATTCTGTTATAATTAAAGTAGGAGAACAAATTCAATTTACACTTTATGAAGGATGGAAAATATTTAATGTGGATGGAATTTTAAAAACTTCTAGTTCTGTAATTGGGGGTCCTGCAGTAAAACAAAGTATAATACCAAACTTTCAAGGCACTGCAGGAGGTACTTCACAAACAAGTGGAACAGATTTTGCTTATTATCTAGGAAAAGCAGATAGAAGTTATGACTCTGTAACTGTACAGATAAATGTTACTTCTGCTGTTGTTGGAGCAATAACATGGGCAGAAGCTGCGATATATAAAGGATACCCATCAATTGGAAGTAATGTAACACTTACAAGATGTGGTTTTGTTGATGTTTCCACTGGCTCCAATCATGGTGTGAATGCAACTGGTAATAAAACAATCGTTATACCAATAACAGATAAGAATTTATTTGTTGGTGATGATATATGGTTTGTTTTTGGGTGTGTAGTTGCAACTACAGGTCCAGCTTTCAAACATATAGGTTATGCAGATAATATAGGTTCTGGTATTGTACAAAGTGCAACTGGAAGTTTAAGACCATCAACAAACTCAAGTATATCATTTACTTTATCTACAACAATATTAACAATATTTGCTGCATGGTACGGAGCACAAAACGTATAAAAAAATGACATTAGATACAACAACAGATTCAATAGAAGTAAGATTAGCAGCCGCTCATACAACTAGAGCTTTGCAGTTTTTTGCTTCTTATACCAACCTTAATGTTTCTAGTGCTACGAATACTCCAACAAAAAACTTTGGTTCAACAAATGGCACAACTGCAGTAACAATGGTTCCTGCACCAACTTCTGGAGTAATAAATCAACTAAGATTTTGTTCAGTTTATAATTGCGATTCTGTTGATCATACGGTTACAATTCAAGTAAATTCATCATCTAATTTGAGAACAGTATTTTCTGTTATAATTAAAGTAGGAGAACAAATTCAGTTTACACTTGGCGAAGGTTGGAAAATATTCAATGTGGATGGTATTTTAAAAACTTCCAATTCCACTATCGGCACTTCAGCAGTAAAGTCTGCAGCTTCTATTTTCAATCAACAAGCAAGTGTTAATTCATCATATACTTCAGGTACTGATTATGCTCAATATTTGGGCAAAGCAGATAGGAATTATGATACAGTAACAATTCAATTGGATATTCCAAACATAGTTGGTGCAACCATAACATGGGCTGAGGCTGCAATATACAAGGGTTATCCATCCATAGGAAGTAATGTAACGCTCACAAGGTGTGGTTGGGTGGATATTTCTACTGGAACAAATCATGGTGTTAATAGTACCGGAAATAAAACTATTGTAATTCCAATAATAGATAACAATTTATTTGTTGGAGACGAAATTTGGTTTGTTATTGGATATGTTAATACCGGCGGTTCAGGTACATTAAGGATTGGTTCTTTAGGAGACAATATTGGAGCCGGTTTGGTACAGACAGCCACCGGAAGTTTAAGACCATCAACCAATTCAAGCATATCTTTCGCCATATCTTTAACACGTGCACCAATATTTGTTACATGGCAAGGTACTCAAAATGTTTAAAATTAAAAACAATAATAAAAAATGGTAATAGACAATACAAACGAAACTATAGAACTTGTTTTAGCTGGTGCAGTAACAACTAGCCAAGCAACTTTTACTTGTTCTTTTAATGAAATTTCATCTACAACTTTTACAGGAAATGAAACAAATGGTACAAGTAATAATACCACTGCAGTTACATTGATTTCTAGTCCTTCAGCTGGATTTCAAAGACAATTGAGGGAGTTAATAATTGAAAATAATGACACCGCAACTATGACTGTTACCATTAGATATAATAATACATCAGTAACAAGAATTATAATGAAGGCAATTATTGATTCTGGTGATAGTTTAACTTATACAGCAGATGGTGGATGGAATTGTAAAAATACAAATGGCTCAATTAGGTATTATAATATTCATGTAAATCAAACAGGCAATATTAGAGGTCCTGAATATTTTAATTTAGCTACTTCAGCTAGTAGTGTTTCGCTTTCAACTACTGTTGTTGGTCAATATTTAGGTAAGGCGGAAAAAGCATACGCTTCAATAGATTTCAGATACCAAGTAGATACGGCAGCTGTTACAATAACTTTTTGTGAACTTGCTGTGTATAGAATATCAAATAGACTTAGTATAGGAACTCAACAAGTATGGACTAGATTAGGTTATACAGATACATCAGGAATTTGGAATAGTACTGGCTTAAAAACAACTAACGTTGCTCTTACAGGATGTAGAACTGGTGATGATTTATATGCAATTTGGGCAAGTAATGCTACAACATCAATGGCACCAAGAGGTGGCAACATAGCTGATCCAACATCATCTATTCTACAAACAACAACAAATACTGTTTCAAGTTGGAGGCCTAGTACATCTCCTTTATATCAAGCAACAAGTTTTACAGCAGCTGCAGCTGCTATATGGTTTAATTGGCAAGGCAATTAAATAAACTTGCTCAATTTATCTATTACTGTATTTGATTTTATAGATTTAGTACATTCAAATTGTCTTGAAGTTCCTTTGTGTCTTGGGCACCAATTCCAATCTGATGGATCTAAACGAAAATCATTAAAACAACCATTACATGTATTTATTGGATCGTTGACAAATATTCTTTCGCAATCTGTCATTTCACAATTAGGTCTTGAAAATCCACTTATTAAAAATATTTTTTTATCAAGTGCCCACGCAACCCATGAAAGACCACTTCCAAGACCAATAAACCCTTCAGAATGATATAAAATGTTACATATTTCTTTTATAGATTTATCATTAATTTTAATTACTCCTTTAGGATTTTTATTTCCCATATAATCATCTGGTTCTTTAGAAAGTAAAAGAACATCATAACCTTTTGATTTTATGTAATCAACAACTTCCTGCCATCCATTAGGATTGTTCCAATATTTTGCTTGAGCTGTTGAGTGGTTAGCTATACAAAAATATTTATTTTCTATTGGTCTTTCACTTGGAATAAAATCAATTTTTGGTTTTACTTCTTTAAAATCTAATCCAAGAATATCTGTTGCTGTTTTTTGTAAATGTTGATCTCTAAAGTTTAAGGGATTTTTACTAGAAACAAATTCATTTTTATCATCATAAAACCATCCAATAGTAAACATTTTATATAAGTTGTGAACTATGGATCCGGGTTTAACAAATTCTATTTCAGGATAATTTTTTTCAAAGAAATCATTATGGAATGTAGAACAAATAACTTTTGCATTATGTGTTTTCCTAAATTCATCAACTTGTGGAAACCATGCAATAGTATCTCCTAAGGAAGAAGAATCTAAATGTATATATACTCTTTGGTTTTCAAAAGAAGGTTTTAAAATATGTTTTTCATTTTCTACTTTATATTCAATAAAAAAATCTCTATGATATTCTCTATTTAATTGACCAAACATATTATTTTTTAAAGTCGTTTCATATAAAAGATTTTTTGTTTCTTCATCAAAGAATCTAAATTTCACTTCTGTTTGATCATCACATTCTAAATTAATTTTAGGTTCTTTAAAATAGTTTAAGCTAACTTCAACATTTTTTTTCTTTTTGGTTTTACTTAAAATGGGAGATTCTTTATAACCGTTAAGTAAAATATCTTTAAATTCTGTTTGATTGTTATCAATTTTCATAATATTGTTAGTTGAATTTAATTCTATAAATATTGCTCTGTGGTCTTGGTAATTGAAATATATTGGACTTTTACTTTTAATTTTTTCAACAATTTCTTCAAGATTGTTTTTGCCAGATCTATTATTGTTTTGTAGGTGAGTATTATCACAAAAATAATTGATTATACAATTTATTTTCTTGGCAATATTCAAAATTTTATCACCATTATCAAATGAATTTATTCTTATGAATGCATAATCTAATTCAATAAATTCATCTAAGAAAATATCATGGTCAAAAAATAAAACTTTTAATTTTTCTAACTGCTTTTGATCATAATGAAAATTAAAAAATCCAACTTTGCATCTTTTGTTTTCCCAGTTTAATTTACTTAAATATGTTGATTCGGCAGCTTCGTATACATCATCAAAAAAATCATTTTTTCTTGGGTAAATTAAGTTTAGTTTTTTTCTTCTTTCTTTTGCTTCTTTGATTAATATTACTTCTCCTCTAATGTTCCAGTTTCTAAAATTTTCTGAATCCCAATGTTGTCTTGCTAAATAAGTTGTTCTAGGAATTGTTAACCATTTCCCTTTTTCTTCAAGGTTGATAAGCCACTGAGCATCATTTGATGTACAAACATCACTGTCTTCATGAACTTTAAAATTTAAATTTGGTATATTTCTAAATATTCTTAGATAACCAAAAATTCCACTTCTATCAGGTGTCAATCTTTCAAAGGCCTCTAAAAAAGAATCATTATCTCTTGAAATATAAACATTGTTTATAAATGAATTAAGAAAGTTATCTTTTGAATCAGGAAGGTTATCTTGATGTTTATTGGCATTAAAATGTAGAAAAATTACATCTGGAAACTTTTTAAAATAATAAACTATTTTTTCAAATGTATTTGGTAATATCTTATCATCTCCGTCAATAGGACAAACAATATCTCCCTTTGCGTGTAATTGAGGGTTCCACCAAATTTCTTTTTTATAATTAGGCTCTACGATTTTTATTCTTTTATCATGGTTGGCTAATGCTATAAGTTTTTCTTTTGTTTTATCAGTAGAAAAATCATCAGCTATAATCCATTCCCAATCTTTATAAGATTGACTTAAAATAGATTCAGATAATTCTTTGATGTAATTTTCTGAGTTGTAAAAAGAAGTTACGATTGATAATTTCATGTTATATTAATTTACTTACTGTGGTACTTTCTTCTAAAAATTTTTGTGTATTTGAATCATATAAATCTACATCCATATAAAGCATATTGTTTCCGAATATTTTTACATAATGTGTGTTTTTTTTAAGTTTAATTAAATTAAAATTTCCACTTTCTAACCAAAAATTATATACATTGCTATCTTCTATTATATTAAAAATCATAGGTTCTTTTGAATAGTTATAACATAAAACATAATAATCGCCATTGTGTGGAAAAACTATGCCCCAGTAAAGAAAATCTCCTGAGCATAATCCGGTTGAAAAATTTTCATTAGTAGCTATTAAATTAAAATCTTTCTTATATACATTATTCTTAAGAAATCTAGTGTGTAAAAATTCTTCACATAAAATATCTAAATTTTCTAATAATTTATTTTCGTCATATAAAAAGTCAGAATAATTTAATTTATTTAAGTTAATACATAAATAATTACCACTCATCCATTCTTGATTAAAGTATCCAACAGCATTATAATTAGAACTTCTTAAAATATTTAAATTTTCATTAAACTCTTTTATGCTTGATATTTTACTATCGTATTCAACATAATGTACAACATCGTATTTTAAAGTTTTTGCCATTGTGAATCCATTAAATAAAATTCTCATTACAGCTAAAAAAGTATTTTGTCTAGCCGGTAACTTAGATGCAAGATCTACTAATTGACTAGAAAAACTTGAATATCCAATATATTTTTTATCAGTTAATAATTTATTTTCTTTATCATATATGAAGTAATCACATTTTCTTAAAATTATTTCTTCTGGAGCTATATGAGAACTAATCATTACTTCTTTTCCATTTTCTTTGAAAAAATTAACTAAATCTAACAATAGATCTTTTTTTTCTTTCGTATTTGAATAGTCTCCTATTAAAATTAAATCTTTCATACTAACTCAAATAAATGTTTTTTCTTTTTTTAATAAATTTGATTGGTGTTCCAGCAACAACATCAAATGGATTTGTATTTTTGTTTACTAATGAATTTGAGCCAACTGAAGTAGCAAATTCTAAAACAGTTTCAGGTAAAATAACAGTATTGCATCCTATAACTACGTGTTTTCTTATTAGAATATCACCAGTTTTAACTTTTTTAAATTCATCAGCAACAACGGAATTTGTCATATACCCTTCCGTATAATCATCATTAGATGTATACAATATGCAACGAGCAGAAGTACAAGTATAATCTTCTAATGTTATATTACCACTATTACCATAATAATAACAACCTGCAGAAATATGAACATTATTACCTATAGATATTTTACTATCTTTTCCTGCAATCAAAATACATTGTGAATCTATTCTTACGTTATTACCTATAGTGATGTTTTGAGGGTTATGAAATATAACATCGTTAGAAATAAAAACATTTTCACCAATAGTTAAATTTGATTCCAAAAGTTCTTCTCTAGAATAATTTTTGAATGTTCTGATCATTGTTTATAGATTTCAAATTTTGATAAATCAGGATAAGGCAATTCTAAATCAGGATTGTTTTTTGGACTTCCGTCTATATTATAAAATTGATTCATTAACAAACATCCTCTTGCAGCTAATTCAGGCATCATATAAAAATTCCAACCAAGCATGTCAAAGTGATCATCATGATATGAACACTCTCTCCTACCGCTATACCTAGCTCTTTTAAACCATAAATAAGCTTCGTAGTTATCAGTTAGTATTGCACCGCCTTTTGATAATTTAAAGTGCTTATAGGGGCCTGTAAAAGAAATACACATATGTTGTCCGGGTATGTACATATCTGATGTAAATCTAAGTGCTGAATCCCAAACATTAGTAGGTTCTAATTGATAAGCCCCTTTAATTGTTTTGCCTTTTACTGGTTTAAATTTAACTTTAGCTCCAGCATGAATAATTTCACAAGGAACAGAAGGATAAGTTCTTGATGGAATTGTTATTTCTGTGTCTTTGACTTTTTCAAACATTAGTGCTAAGAATAAAGCATTGCTTTGGTTGTCAACAGTAACACAATAAGGTGCCCCAGTGTAATCACACAGCATTTTTTCAAAATCTTCAGTAATTTTATAAATTCCGTTTGCCATATTATAAATTATATTTAGTTCTATTGTATTCTTTATTTCTTAATAAATCGTTCAACTCTAATCCAAATTGAGTAAACTCTCCATTTCTAGCGATTCCGTATTGATAGTACCATGAATAATCTAAGTGATAAATCTTTGGATCATCATATTTCTCGTTTATTCTTTTTGTACCTTCAAATTCATTTTTCCAAGGATTCTCATTTTCAGTCATATTTTCTAAAAGAAAATCTTTATTCCAAAAGCAAGCATTGTGTGAAAGTAGATATTCACTATTAATCTTTTGTTTTAAAACTCTTTTATCATTGATAAAATAATTAGTTTGTTCTAGATCATAATTAAAGAATGTTTTTTCGTGAATTTTTAAACAGTTCCATTCAAAGTGTTTCATTAAATACAAACTATCTTCAAAAGTCTTTTTATCTATTTTTTTGTGTAACCACATATCATCTTGAATATACAAGATGTATTTAGTTTTTATTTTAGTTAAAATATCAATCAATCTATTACTGAAACCAGATGAATCATGTGATCTAATTGTATTTAATTGTTTAATTCTGCTATCGCTAAAATTTAATTTTTCTTCTTCATTACAGAAATAAATGTCCCAGTTTAATGACCAATCCCAATTTTCTTTAAATGAATAATACCAACCTTTCCATAGAAAATTATATTTGTCACACGTTTGAACTATTACAGTAATATCGTCATTCTCAAAATTTACCGGTAATGAATTTTTTTCATGTAAAATATATCCATCTTTAAATTTATAATCTATGTTTGATATACTAGGATATTGTAATGCATAAGGTCTACTGAAAATTCCCTTTTTAAAATCAGTGATAAAATTATTATACCATAAATCAGAAACGTCCCAAGGAGTATTTTCAAATTTTGATTTGAAATAATCGTATTTATCTTTTAAAATTAAAATACAATGTGCTTCAGAAAGTGTATTTGTCAAATAAAAATCCTCCTCTACTTTTTCATGATCTAAATTAGGTATCTTTTTCCCAAAACTTATATAGGCTAAATCATGTTTTTTCGCATATTGGTAAGCTCTAAAAATAGTTTCAGACATTTCTTTTTCTGAAAACTGTAAAATACTATCACACTCATTTAAAAGTATTGCATCCACATCATCATTTAAACCTTCTTCTATTCCTTGTCTATGAGAAAGGTAACAACCGTAATGTCCGGGGCCTAATAAGTAATCTCCCGGTGATTCAGAAATTTGACTTGGTCTATTACAATTTTCTTTAGGTGGCAATCCCTTAAATAAGGGATTTATAATTTGTTGATAGGTGAAACCATAATTTTCTAATGTTCTTAAAGAGTTGATAGAAGATATTTCTCTTTCCGATTCAACATTGTTCAGAAGATGAACTATTTTAATTTTTGGTTTTTTTTCTGCTTTAAAAATTAGAATACTTTCAATATCAATATTTCTATCTTCTTCAACTTCAAATCCACAACGAATTAATTTGTTCTTAATTTTATTTTCATAGTCAGAATGTGATCCTGCAAATGCGTGAACTTCTCCGGTAATGAATTTGACATTATTTCTTAAATAACCTTCATCTATGGTTTCAAAGAAAGGAAACTCTCCTCCTTCACAATCAATTTTAAGATAATCTATTTTTTCAATGCTATATTCTTGAATTAAAGAATTGGCATCAATTGATTTAACTTTTATAGAATTATCTTCAAATTTATATCCAGAAAGATTTTCACTTTGTTTAAATATAGTATGTATACTAGATGAATCACCAACGAAGAAATCAACTTCTCCTCTGTTATAATCTATTGCATATTGTATAGGTATAATTTCTTTGAATTGAAAAGTATTCTTTTTTAAATTTTCAAAGTTTTTTGGTTCTGGTTCTACACTATAAACTTTAGAAGCCCCTTGATCAAGAGCATATAAACTGAGAAATCCTAAATTAGATCCAATATCTAAAACCACATCCCCTTTTTTAATTCCTTTATAATCATTTCTTATGTAAACTTCATAGTAAGTAAACCATGAGGATTGATCAAAATCTTCATGAGAAATCATAATTTCTTTACTTTCTACTTTTGGTGTTAATTTATGTTCGAAATTATTCTCAAAAATTACTTTATCAAAGTATGAGATATTATTTTCTTTATCAAAAACTTGAACCAGAAAACCATTAAATGTATATCTTGAAGCATTGGAACTAAACCAAAAACTTGTTCCTGATTGAAAAATAAAATCAAGAACATAATTTGTCAAAAGATTATAACTGTCTTTTAAAATAATGTTTAATTTTTTCCCATTTAGTTCAGGACAATGCAAACATTTAACATCAAATTTATGATCTATTTCATTATAAGAAACATCAATGTAATTATATTTGAGTCGTAGGTTTAATGTTTGTTTTATTAACTCTAAATTAGTATTAGTATCAAGTAAATAATTTACATTGTCAAATTTGTAAAAATAATTTTGATAAACATCTAAATTATATAATAAGATAGGGATCTTCCATCCTATTGATTCTCTCAATACTAAAGGCATTGTTTCTTTATCACCATTTTGGCCTCTGGAAGTAAAAAGAAACAAATCCATACAAGAGTAAAAATTATCAGTATCATTTCTTTCGCCCCAAATTTTGCAATTTGAAGGTATATTATTAAGCAATGGTTCCCAATAAAATTTAAAATTATCTGCTTGATTTCCTAGAAAATGAAATTGTACAGTATCATCAAAATATTTAGCTAATTCAAATATTTCAGCCTGATTTTTTCTTGGAGTAAATAAACCTACATTTAAAACATGTTTCTTTTTAGGGTCCAATCCTAACTTTAATAATCCTTCTTCTCTATTTGGTCTTTCCTTGTATTCAATAGGGTATTCTGCTAAGTATTTAGGAACATTTATATTTTTATATTGTTCTATTTGCCAATTGCTTACAAAGAAAAAAGCATCCGGAAAATATACTTTTTTATTATCAGGATCAAATGAAGAATCATGGCTTGTTTCAAAGATCTTATATTTTCTATTTTTTGTATAAATTAAATCTGAAATTTCACTTGGTAAAAAATATTCTGGTATTTCTTCTAAATGAATAAAATCAGGATTAATTTTGTTAATTAAATTTATTAAATCTTCTTTTTTATTTTCTCCTAGAGTTATAAAATGTTGATTATCAAGAAGTTGTTCAATTTTATTTCTTTGTACTACTAATACCCCACCAGTTATATTTTCATATTCAATGCAAAAGATTTCTAAATCATTTTTTAGAATTTCTATTTTTTTAACAAGATATTGAGGTAAGCCACCAGTAGATAAATGTGGAGCAATAAATATAATCTTCTTCATGGTATAAAAGTAACAAAAATAAATTTATTTTGACCAATAAATTTACTATAAAATTACTTAAAAAAATTATAAAAAAGTATTATTCTGTAATACCGAGAGAAATTTGTGAAAATTCTTGATTAAAGTTTGTAATTGATCTTTGCTCCCTCACATCAATATTTCCATATTCAAAAGCAGATTTTCTTGTAAATAGATTATATTGCTTATAGATTAAATTTTGATCGTTGAAATAAGTTAAAATTCCTGTTTGTAAATCTCTTGAGGAGTTTCCATAAAGAGCATAGGAAAGAGTTTTAATGGTTTGATCAACCATTTCAATTTCAACATAAAAAGGATCAAAAAAAGTATTAGAAATTAATATTTTTTGGTTTTTTACACCAAGATCTACTTTCACATTGTTTGAAATTAAACTTCCTTGATCCGGAGTCAAAGTTAAAAATATTATACTTCCAGCAGGGTCTAAAACATAAGTGGTTGCACCTTGATTTACTGTATTATTATTAACGTTTATACTTACTAAATCACTTGAAGTTATAATTCTGGTAAGATTATTTATTTTAACCCCATTTGTATCAAAATATTCTATTTGGTACCCTACTAATGAATTGTTTCTAGAAAATTGAAGAGAAGGAATAACAATGCCCTTTTTTGATATATTTAACTGATTATTATCGTTTGTTACAACATAAGAACAGTCTAAAATGGTAGTTTGAAAAGTTTTTGGTTTAATTAAAATACTATAATAACCTAATTTATTGAATACATTAGCTGGTAAACGTAATTTATACATTCCATCGGCTCCAATTAATTTTCTTAAATCTGCATTGGTTATAGCGTTAAAAAGTGGTCTTAATTGTACGTCCCCAATTTCTTCTCTTGAGGGACTATAAGCATAAAGGATGTCCACATCATCTATTGTGACATCAGCTAATTTATTTACACCATATAATCCAACTGCCATTTTTTACTTTATTTTAAAGATAAATAGTATTTTAAAAATTTATAGAGATAAAATTTGATCTTTTAAATCTCTTAAAATTGGTAAAAAATAAACCTGAGCATCTTCAAAAGTCTCAAAAAACCTTTCTGTGTCATCCAGATATTGATTAGATGCTTTCCTATCCACAATTTTACCGAATTTTAAATACTGAATACTAAAAACTAAAATTCTTATTGAATTCCAAATTCTTTTTTTTAATCTTGTTAAATCTTTTGAATTAAAATATTTTTCAGAGTCATTAAAATGAGAATCAGAAATTTGAATAGCTTTAGTTTTAAATTCTTCTTTTGTTATATTTGTTGAAAATTCAATTCTTTGTAATATTTTATAAGTATCTTCTTCAGTAAAATATTGGAAGAAATTTCTGTCAGATAACAAATTTGTTTCATTAAATGCTGGAACAGCAAATTCATTCAATTGGTACTGAAAAGTTCTTGGGTTGTATAATGAAAAATCTATGTCACCAATTTTAAAATAATTAACATCTGAATTAGTATCAGCTACTATTGTAATATCAGCATCAGAAGATGCTTGAACTTTTTCATAATAGTGTGCCCCATTAACATAAATATTATAAATTGCACTTTCTGGTATATTTAATCTTCTTGCTAAACTAGCTAATGTTAATGAACTATCATTAAAAATATTAAATAATTTTTGATTAACAGTTGTTCCTGAGTTTGATGAAAAACCATTAATAATACTAAACCCAGCACTATTAGCTGGTATATTTACATAATTTAAAGGAATATTATCCGGTCTATATTTTTGTAAAAAACTATCATCATATTTTTGATCGACAAACCCATTATACATTAATCTACACTTATCAAAGCTTTTTACATCTATGTATTCATTGTATGAAAAACTAGATAAATCATAAAACTCTTCAAGATAAATAACTAAATATTGTAATATTTGATTTGGATTTTTTGCTGGTCTTAATGAAAGAACAATTGGTGATCTGACTGGCCAATTTTTATAAATTTTTATATCTACGCTTTTTACAACATCACCCACATCAAAATGAATTATAAATTTATCAACATTAAAATATATATTATTAAGAACATCTAAACTTACGGAGTTAATTCCATCATCTGGTCCAAGTAAACCAACTGAAAAATATTCATATTGAACAATAACATCTTTATATTTTCTAGGATCTCTGTGTGCTATATTTATTTTTAATGTATTATCTGATAAATCATCAAAAAGTTGACCTATAAAATCTAAATTGTCCCAAGATGGATTTTTTACAAAGTTAAACTCCGGTTTTATTAAATTAGGGATATTTGGATTGTTACCCATGCTTCCAGTTCCCATACTAGGCATATTTGTTCCAAATATTCCACTATCAAAAATTGAATATGTTTGAGGTATTAAATCAATTACTTGCTGATATATATATTTGTAGTTTGCTTGTTCAGGATATACAAAAGGAGGAGAGAAAGGCTTATATAAAAAACCATACCAATTTGAAAATTCAGGAAAGCTTTTAAAATTTGCTTTTTTAAAAAGACTGTTATATTCAAGATTACCACCACTAGCTGATGCTGTAGAATTTACTAAGTTTTGTAAATAGTTTTGATCATAAGCTATTGGAATACTTATGACTTGATTGTTTGGTGTGTCATAATAGATACCATCAGCTAAAGTTATTGTTGCTTGTTGGGAAGGCTGTTGACTATTATTATTATTAGAAAGTGCTAGTTGTGGTAGAAAATTATCTGGTAATAAACCATTGTACTTTTCTAAAGATTCTTTTGAAGGTCCATAATTTGAATTTGATAATTCTTTTAATTTTAATATTTCTTCAATATTTCCATATTTAGATAAAATACTAAAATTATTTTTATAAGTATATTTTGTATAATCTATTGTTCCTTCACAGGTATCTATAAAATATTCAGAAAAATCATCTGTAAAAATTGTTGTCTTATTTGTATTGATTTGAATATTGACATAATAATTTTCACTGTCTCCACTAAAGTTTATAAAATCAGTTTGCCTCGTAGCATTTGTATAGTTATTTGGTACAGATTTTCCAGCATTATTAACGGTGTTAGTGTAATAACTAGTTAATGCATTTGTTTTTAAATATTTTTCATCTTGATTAAAAAGAGATTGTTTCTTTTCAATAAGATTTATGTTTGGGTCCGATGTTTCTTCAGTTTGTTCTTGATTAGAATAGCTTATATTTTTTCTGTAATAGCTATTAAAAAATTCTGCTAATTTTTTATTATCGTAAAAAAGATCTCTAAATTCATCAAGAGTTAATAATTTTTTTAAATAATCAACAAAATTTATTGCAATTTTTTCGTTTTGTGGCATATCTAAATATGCCTTTACATTTAAATCATTTACAATCCCTACTCCAACTTGTGAAGTATAAGAAAAATATTCTTGATCTAATCCTACATTTTGCTGAGTTTCATATAGAACATCTTGCTGTACTGTTTCCAGTAAAGCATCAGTATTAGTATTTGCACTGAAAGCGATATTATATAATATTTCAAACTTTTGCATCTTATTTATTAATAGTTATAGAAAAAATTTCTGCTTTTTTTATTAAGTTTTCTGTAGTTGGAACTAAAACATTATAGTTGTTTGATGATGTTCCAGTTATTCCAGTAGATCTAATGCTCTCAAAAAATCCATATTCTATAAACCACGGATTTATAAATTGACGTTGCATATCAACTCTTAGTGGATCTTTTTGTATATCTATATACTCGTCAATAATTCTTATTTCTCTGTTTAAATTAAGGTTAATATAATAGTCCTTAATGTTTTGAGTTCCGTAGGTTCCATCTGGTTGTACAACACCATCTTCTCTTAGATCTAAATATAATTTTACTTTTAAGTTTTTTTCCATTTTTTTTGTTTTTTAAAAATCGTTTGATTTTATCCAAGTAATTCCATTATCTGAACATGATGGTCCCCGTTGAGAAACAGGGATAGCACTAAATCCAATAGCTTTGCGAGCAGCGGTATTTGATGCTGTTGCAATAAAACCATGTACTATAAATGATTTGTTAATATTGGGATCTTGTGATAATACTCTAACATTTAAAATAGTAGGATCACAAACAAATAAAGGTGGTTGTGTTAAACGTAATCTTGTATTTACTAAAACTCTATTATTAAAAACAGAAGTTAAATAAAATCTTTCTTCATTAAAACGAGGAGCACCACCGGCAATATTTATATTGGCAATTATTTCAAAAGGTGGAATTGTTTGATTAATAATTTTGTTAGAAGGTAATCCATCCGATTCATTATATAAAACAAAGTTTAAAAATGAAACTTTATATTTTGATGTTGTGAATTTGTTTAAAGTAACATTATTTATTGTTCTCTTAAAATTATAATTGGTTGGTAATTTTAAAACAAGTTGATCTAATGGAGTTACTACGTTTTTAACTAAACCTCCACTATTTGATGTTGATATTGCATATTCGCTTAGCCATAATTTTTCTCTAGGATTTATTATTGTGTCTAATATTTTAACTGGAATTACACCCTCATTAACAATTTCTATTACTGCTTGATTTTTTGTATTTATATTAGCTTGGCTCCAAGTATAAAGAAATCCATTTTTAAGCCAACTTGGTGTATTACTGCTAAAATATTTTGTTGCCGCTACAAAACTATCAATTGTATTTGTTTGAGGATTAGCATTTACATCAGTAAATGTTTTTAAATAATATCCTGCTTGTACTATTAATTGACCAAAATCAAAAGTATTAGTATTTAATATTGCATTTGGATCTAAAGGTATAGTATAATCACTACATGGAAAACTTAAAATATTAGGATTTGTTGTAGATGCTGTATTAAAATCATTTTCAATTCCAACTACATCTTTATTTAAAAATATTTTAGCTGATGTTGATGCATCATCAGGTGAAAAACCTGCTGGTATAACACTTCCTTTTGGTATTATTACTATGCCCGGATAATAAATTTTATTTGGACTAAAGTACAAATTATATGGTTTTGGGATTGAATATGGTGCACTATAATTTGCTACTTCATTTGTTATAGATATTTCTTTATTTATTTCCTCTGTTTTAAATTCAATCTGTGTATTTAAATTTTGTAATTGTGTTGTTGTATAATAAACTTCTTTTTTATTATCATTTCCAGCATTAACATAAAAACTTTCTTCAAAATTATAATTATTATTTCTAAAAATTCCATTATAAATTTTAATAGTTAATAAATTAGTAGTTTTAAAATCATCATTTGTTGGTGAAACTGAAGGAATATAATTATATGTTTGATTTTGTATTTCAATTTGATAATTTACCTTTTGAAAACCCCAAATAGATGCTCCTGATAAATTAAGACCTAGTATATTACTTCCTATTCCCGGAAAACCTTCAAAATATTCAAAATTATCATTTGCTGGTAATTTTAAAATAAATTGAGAGCCATCGTATATGAATTGACCGCTTGATACACTAGTGCTAAAACCAGAATATACATTTAAACTTAATGTATCTCCATTATCATAGGTATTACCATCAAATACAATTCTTCCTCCAAGATTTTTAATATTTATTTTAAAAAAATCTTCAAATACTAAATCCCTAAATTTATACGGCTGTATGTTTCCAGTAATTATGGTATTTGCTAATATATTACCAAAAGAAGAACCATCAAATGTTTGTAGTTTTGTTATATAATCTTTATATGATCCAAATTTATTATAATAATTAGGATCTAATGGTTTATTAAAAACACTTCTTAAAACTGCTTTGCCACTTTGTTTATCAAAAGGTATATTTATTTGAACATAATTTTTATCAATATTTTTATCTACATATAAAACAAACTTGTTATCATTTGATTGATTTAAATTTCCGGGCACTACATTGGATGTAAAATTCCTAAGTCTTAAAGTTATTTTAGTTTGTAAATCATCACTTCTTCTTGATATAAAATAAAAATTGGTAGAATAAGATAAATCAACTTGATTAAATTCAAATTTATGGGAATTTGTATAAGCAGTGCTGTTAGGATCTAAAAATCCAAATGTTGAAAGACAATCTGTCTCTGCCTCATCAATATATAATTCTAAACTTTGATTAGGTACTAATAATTTTTTATCAAGATTTAAAGTTATAGGTATGATTAAAGGATCTATATCTTGCCTTGGTTCTAAAAATTGATATGATTGAGAATTAAAAGTAACAGTTGAAGGGATGTCATTATCTTCAATATAAATAGACATCATCTGTGCTTTTTCTGGATCAGGAAGCACTCCTAAGATTGGAACTATTTGTAGTGTTAGTCTTTCTAATTTCTCAACATAAAAATCATCGTTTAATCTAAGGCTTATTTTTTGCACAGTACTTGCAGAAGTACTATTCCACTCAATATTATTAAAATTAAGTACTACATCTTGTGGCACAGTAACATTTGTATATTCGTTAAAATCTTTATCTAGACCATAAACAACACTTAATTTTATTCTCTCTACACCTCTTGGCGGCTTACTTAAAGCTACATCAAATTGAATTATTTTATTATTTGTAAAATCCGATTGATTTGGATCTCCTTCGGTGAATGTTATGTTTGATTGTGGGAAATAAACAAATGGTGGTCCAGTAGGTTCCAATTCTCTTCTTAACCAATGTCTATCATAAAAGAAGGGATAATTATTATTAATTTCTAATATATTACCGTCATCTAATATTTCAGCAATTTCGCTACCGTATTCCAATACTTTACTTTCTTCGTTAAAATATAAGAATGGAAATTCTTGTTCAGAATATAAACTATTTACTATGTCATTTATTTTTACATAAATTGACTTATTGCTGTTTGTAATAGAATTTAAATCAAGTTCAAAAGGAAAAAAATATTGACCCTTTTTTTTGCCATAAATATTTTTACTTAAATCTCCATTTGAAAAATCTAATGATTTACTTACTGAATTCCATGATGTTGCTGATAAACTAGAACTTTTATCATAAAACCAGAAAGGATAACTATTGTTTGTAAGACCCGTGCCAAGATTTGTTGATGAATCACCAATTCTAAAATTTAATTGTAAATTATTGCAATTTCCCCATTTAGATTCAACCTTACCATATAAACAAAATTTTGCAGAAGCATTTCTTTCTTCTTCAAATTTTATTGACATATCAAAAAGATTATCAGCTTTATCAGGTTTTAAAATATTTTTTTCTCCCGATAATTCTGAATTAATGTATAATGCAATATTTTTTGCATTTACATAATCTTTACTTGGTAATAATTGTTTATCGCTCATTTTTTAAAATGCTTTACTATAATCTAATACAACAGAATCATATTCATATTCCATATAATATGCTTGATTTCCTATTCCTTTTGCATTGTTTTCATACATTTTTGTAGGTTGAAATACCATTATAGGTCCTCCTTCATTTATTCTTTTTTCATAATCTTGAAAATAATAATTTCCGAAATATGGAACATTAACCTTAAAATCAAGTTTAGCAGATTCTTTTACATCATCACCTACATAAGGTAATGGCCCTCTTGCTTTTAAATATTTTGCACCTAATGCAAAACAACTATTTCCGGGAGGAACACAATAATTCATTCCATTTATGAAAACACCATAATTATTTTGATCTCTATAATCTGAATTAAATACTTCTGGATTTTTTACAAATACATCTCTAATTTCATTCCATAATCTATTTCTTACTGTTTTATTAAAAAACACAATTGATCCAAAAATTAATCCAGTAGGACTAAAAAAATTAAGTGCAGCAGTAATAAAAATATATGCAGATGCTATCGCTTCACCTAAATCTTTTAAACTTATTCCTTCTGCAGTGTCAAAATCTTTTACAGCACTACATCTATCACCTCCCAAACCAACTTGTCTTGGTATTAATGAAGTTAAATAATAATCTTTAATATTCTCTTCTGTTCCAACAGCATATTTATATATTGGTTGAACCCATCCACCAATTGCTGTAAAACCTCTAGGTGTTCTTGCGCTACCCATATAAATTAAATAAGATGCTCCTTCATAAGTATTATTATTAGGGTCATATTTATCATTTGCAGGAAGAATTAACTCAGCATTATTAGAAATTTGAATCTCTACTCTATCATTCCAATCACCACTTGGAATTGATTCTTTTCCATTGATAAATACTTTTGTAGTACCTATATTTAAAACATATATATTAAGTAATGAATTAAAATCACAAAATTGAACATTACAATCTTGAACAAAATCTTTATCTGGTTCAGGTTTGTATTCACCTATATCAAGCCTAATAAAACAATCTGCTTTATTTCCTATTCCACCACTTCCACATTTGTTAGCTTTGCATTTCCATCTGTTACTATCGCCAGCTTTTGATTGATCAAGTATAATTCGTTGAAACTTGAAAGTTGCATACTTTTCTGTAAAAGGAGGCTTTTTAGGATTATTGTAATAAGGTTTTTCAATTCTATACATACTTAATCCTCCAAATTTGGAGAAAAAATCTGCTCTTGCTCCCATTTGTAAAGTTATTTCATCAAGATAATTATATATTGAAAAATAGTATGAATTATATTCGGATGGACTTTGATAAACTGAAAGATAATCATGATTAGCTAATGGATCATAATCATTTTCTAATAGGTGATCGCCCCAATTTTCATTTTTTATTCTAGGCCATCCTCTTGGTCTTAACCAATAAGCATATCCAGCTTCTAATCTTTGCCATTTTTCTCCATTGTTAGCTGGTTTCCCATCTCTGGAATCTGGATATTTATCTAAATCAAAACCAGTTACTCCGGGCTTATATCCATTGGACCATTCAGTGGCCCAATCGGACTCTCCTTCATATAACCAAATTTCATTTTTTGTTACTTCTCTTGAAAAATTATTTCCAGCGAATGTATTTTGAAAAGTTTGAAGGCCATATCCATTTGCATTTGTTCCCCAAGCATCAGATCCGCCAGCTAAATCTCCATCTAAAAATCTAGGTTCTAAAAAGAACTGACCCGGTGTGAGTTGATAATTATGAACTACACCATTTCTATTAATAATATCAGTATTTAAAATTGGTTGATTATCTGGAGTAAATTTTTTTAATGGATTAGGTACAAAAGGTTTTTTTGTTACTATGTAATTTTCAGGATATGTTAAAGACCATGGTTTTTCATAAGGGAATTTACCTATTCCGGAACCGGGAAGTGGTTGATTATCTTCTTTATACCATTCTTTATATCTATTTAAATCATAGTGATTAGCTTTGTAATATTTACCATTCCCTTCAGAATCTGTTGGCCAACTTTCTTCATAACCCGTCACTTGATAAGAAATAGTAGGATCTGGAAAAGCAGTTTTAATTTGATATGCCCCTAACCAAACACCTTTATTTCCATTGGTATCTGTTCCGTCTGGATCATATAAATTTGCAGGTAATTTAAAAGCATTATAATTTGTTGTAAAATATTCTATTTTATTTCCTTTTATTTTAAATTCTTCATTCCAAGCGCATTTAAGATCTAAATTTTTATCAAATATGTCTATTATTTTTACTAATTCTATTTTTGCTGGATTTACAACATCAAAAGGTTTAGTCATGTCCCTTATAAAAACAGTAAATGGATTTGTTACTCCAGCTGTTCTCAGCTCTTCTAATATTTTTGGCGTAGAATCAATAGCTTGATTTGAAATATTTGTTGGATTACCAACTTTTGAAGAAATAGGAAATGTAAAATAAGTTATCCATTTTCTTAAATCTAATACTATCGCTAAATCAACTTGTGTATATCCTGTTTGTATTTCACCCCATGAAGGAACTATGTTTATAGGGAATTGATTAAAATATAAATGTGGTATGTTAGAAACATTTGGATCATCTAGTGTAGAATAAGGGAAAAAATTTAAAGCAACTTCTTCTGGCTCTAATCCTTGTTTTAGCAAATCAATTTCAACCATTAATGTTTGTTGTCCAACTGGAACTCCATGTAATACAAATTCTCCATTTTCGTTAGTTAAGGATGTGTATTTATATTTTGGAGGAATAGTATCATTTTCAACATCTTTCGGCGAATATTTTGTATCTGTTAAGAATGATTGAAAGCTTCCATAACTTGTTATATTATTTGAATTTAAATTTTCAAATAAATTCATTCTAATTCTATTACCATCTTGATCAACAGATCCTATGGATGGTATTTCATCACTTGGATTAAATATTCCTACTGAAGCATTTTTTATGGGTATTCTTAATTTGTTTCCACTATCATCAATAATAACTTGAATTGCTTCTATTTTTCCATATAAAACTCCAGTATCATTTGTGAATTTTGCTCCTTCATTAAAAGGGACATTATATATATTTAAAGTATCTAAAGTATCTATACTTCTATTTAATTTAACATTTAAAAAATAATCATTATATTGAGATTCTTCAAAAAATACAGTTGAAAAATTGTTTGAATTAACACCTGTTGCACCAGAAGTAGAATCAGTATTTATTTTTTGTACATAATTGCCTGTAATAAATTGTTTATCTTCATCAGTAAAAATTTGATTTAAAGCTTCATTGTGTACTACTGTTCCAGAATAAACTTTATAACCAGAAGTAATAGAAGAAAGCGGTATATTGTAATTATTTGGATCTAGTCCAAATTTAGTTTCTACAGAAGATTGAACTAATTTTAAAGGAACATTATTAGTATCTGCTATAACATAATACAAAGAATTATCATCAGAGGTTTGTCCACTGTAATTTGTAAAATATTTTATTGTTGTTTTTGGCGCTTCACCTTTAAAGAAAATTTCTTCTTGTTTCATTATTAAATTTTTATTCTAAAATATTAACTTTATCAAAAAAATAATTAATTAATAATCCTGAGGATAAAGTTTATCAACTATTTTAAATGATAATTTTTCAGCTATGATTCTTCTTGTTCCAAGCTCATTTATTCTAAATGTAATTTGGTAATTTTGATTTGTTAATAACCAAGAAGTATCTAAATCTAAAAATGATTTTGCACAACCGTCAATTACTGCTGAATTACAAGGTGTCCATGAAATAAGTTCAACGACATTATTCATACTTAACCTATATTCTAAACCGTAATTGGTTTTAGGATTTTTTAGAGTATAGTTTACTCTCGTATCAGCATAAATTCTTATTAATTCATCAGTTTGTAATGTATCATTATTATTAAGACCATATGTTGTTACCACATAATCATTAATACTTCTTGAATTATTTGTGTAATAATTTTGATTTATATCAAAAAACTGTGTAAAATCTGTTTGATCATATCCGGGATTAAAAGTGACTCCTGGCCAAACATCTTTATATCTTTGACCCGGAGTAGCACCACTCATCCAAACATCAATATAATACACTCCTTTTGAAAGTTGTTGTGGAACTAAACCAGTAAATACATTGGCATTCCCCTGTGTTTTAATACTTACTGTTCCAGCTGAATAAAAGTTTACAGCTTGATTTCCTGAAAAAGTATAAAGAAATAATCTGCAAGGTCTATTATTGGTAACCGTTGTTCTTTCATCGTTTATTGTTTGGTTATAATTAACTTCTAGATATGGTTTAAATGCTGAATTTGTTTTTTGAGTTAAAAAAGAAGCAATATTTCTCGTATTTCCACTTTCTAGTTCATATGGTCTAGAAAAAGCAATCCCAATTCCATAATTTTGAGAACCACCTGATAACCAATTATTTACCATGTTGGTAACATCTATATTTATGTCTTCACTTCCAAGTTGAAAATGTTGCGTTGAATAAAAAGGAGTTGAAGCTGTAGGATTATTATAAACACCCGGCTCACTCCAAGGATCATTTGATTTTGCGTAATTCCAATTAGAGTATCCCGTTAATCTTAAATTTCCAGATGCTTTTAATAGATAACTCATTTCAAATAAATCATAACCTCTTCCTTCGTCCCAGTCTTTATTAATAGGAAAAGCAATTAAATCAAAAGATGAAGCAATTGCTTTATTTAAAGTAGCATTTTGATATTCCGGTATTAAAATTTTATCTGAAGGAACTGCATTTTTAAGAACTATTTTATAAGATTGAACGGTTCCGGAATTAATAGTTAAATCATTGAAATTTGATAATAAATTAGAAAAATCAAAATATAAAAGTAATCTACTTATATTATTTTCTCTATAAACATTATTTTTACTAAATCCACCTCCATAAAAAATATCAGAAACTGGATTCTGAGATGAATTTATGTACTCAAATTCTGAGCCACTTGCTATTGTGTTGCTTTTGCTTGGATAAATACGATAAACAGACATTTTTTTTATTTTTTTATAAATAGAACAATAAAAAAATCAATAATTTTTTAATCATATATTTATTAATAATGGCAAAGACAATTAATATAAAGTTCCCTTTCAAAGACACCTATGATGGAGGTGTTTTTGCTAGTACTATTACTTCTGAGACAGCATATCAATCAGATTTAATTTCTCTTTTAACAACAAAAAGAGGTCAAAGAGTAATGAGATCTAAACTATATTCACCAATTTATGATTATTTAATGGAACCATTAGATGATATTACCCAACAAGAACTTAGGAGAGATATTGACGCAAAAGTTAGAGAATATATACCTCAAATTGAAATAAAAAAAATTAAGTTTAGTCCAGATTATGAAAATAATGCATTAGGAATTAAAATTATTTACATTATAAAAGAATTTTTTAGTATTGAAAAAACACTGGAACTTTCATTCCCAACTGATATACAATAATTACAATGGCCAATTTATCACCGAAATTAAATTACATAAATAAAGATTATGAAAGCATAAGAAAGGATATTATTGATATTCTTAAGGTTTATTATCCAGATCAATTTCAAGATTTTAATGTTACCAGCATTGGAATGTCAATGGTGGATTTACTTGCTTATGTTGGAGATATTCTTTCTTATAATACAGATAAAAGATTTAATGAATTATTTCTAGATGGGGTTACTGAAAGAAATGCTGTTTTTAGATTAGCAAAAACTTTTGGATACAAACCAGTTGGTAACCGTCCTGCAATTACGCTTTGTGATATAACAATTTCGGTTCCTACAACTGCAACTGGTCCAGATTTAGCTTATTTGCCAATTTTCCGATCAGGAGTTCAAGCAAAAGGTAATGGACAAATTTATGAAACAGTAGCTGAAATTGATTTTAGTAGCGATTTTTCTTCAACTGGGGTTGCTAATAGAATTATTATTCCTGTTTTTAATTCAAATCAAGATATAATAAGATATGAGGTTACTAAGAGAGAATTATTTAAAGCTGGTTCTACTGTAATTTATAAAAAAGAAATAAGTCCTGATGAGGCTGCTACTCCTTTCTTTGAAATAACGTTACCAGAAACCAATATATTAGAAATCGTTTCAATTATAAATAAGCCCGGACAAGGATATCAGGGAAATCCCACTTATCAAGAATTTAATGATATTAATTTAAAATATTGGGAAGTTGATTATCTAGCTCAATCAAAAGTTTTTATTGAAGATAGTAATGTTGGACCAAATAACGGTATTTATGCTGGAAAATGGTTAGATGTACCACAAAGATTTACTAAAGAATATATGTCAAATGGAAGACATAAATTAACATTTGGTGGTGGTGTTAATAATTATCTAGCATACGAAAACTATCTTTCTAATATAAATATTTATAATGATGGTTTTATTGATATATCTGATGTTCTAAATAATGATGCATTAGGTACAAAATTACAACCAACTTCTACTGTGTATGTTTTATATAGAGTGGGGGGTGGAAGTATATCAAATGTTGGTGCTGGTGCTTTAACTAGTATAGGTAATGTATCTTCTGTTTTTTCTGGCGGAGATCCAAATACAATTCAAAATATACTTGCTACAATTAAAATAAATAATCCTTTACCCGGAAATGGTGGTACTGATCCACAATCAGTGGATGAAATAAAATTTTATGTAGCGTCTAATTATGCAGCTCAAGATAGATGTGTTACACTTTCTGACTATATAGCCAGAGTAAATCAGATTGGTGGTAAGTTTGGAGCACCATTCAGAACTTGGGGCCAACTTGAAGATAATAAAGTAAAATTATACATATTATCAAAAGATGCCAACGGAAGATTAAATAATATTTCTAATTCATATATAAAAAATAATTTAGTAGAATATTTGAAAGAATATAGGATGTTAAATGATTTTGTTGAGGTAAATGATGGGGCAATAATTAATTTACAAATGGAAGTGGATCTTTATGTTGATAAGCAATATAATTCAAATGAAATAAAATTAGCTGCTATTGATGCTATTAAAGGGTTTATGAATATTAATAAGTGGACATTTAATCAAAACATTTATATTTCTCAAATTACTGATATATTGAAAAATATTCCGGGAATTGTAAACGTTGTTGATATTAGAACATATAATATGGAAGGTGGTAATTATTCTAACACATTAATACCACAAGCTATTGGTAGTAGGTTATCTGTAATAGGAACATCAATATATAGAACTGAGATACAGTATGTAGATAATGCAGTTTTTGGTAGCTCTGTATCAATGTTTGAAATTAAATTCCCTGATAACGATATTAAAATTCGTGTAGCTTAATTTAATCTTACGTGATTAGATAAAATCTGAGCAGATAAGAAATTTTTATTTCTAAATCTCTGTAATTCAAAAGCAAAATTATTTGGTAGAGCAGGAGACTGTGGAGTATGAATATGTGTAAACATATAACTAATAATTAAATATAAAATATTTACCAATTCATCTCCTAATACTGCAGGATGTAAAGTTTTAGCTTCTTCACCAAAATCATTTAATCTAGGATTATAAGCTAATTCAGCTGTTGCGCTAGATATTTTTCTAAATTTCCCTTCTGGTGATATTAAATTTATATTAGAAGCTTTTATGTTTTGTTGTGAAAAAGGTTCAAAAGTTGCATTTAATTCAGCATCTGCTAGTCTTACACCACTAGTTGCTATAGGTTGTTCAACTATTTTTAATTCTATTTGACAAGGATAATCTGTGTTCTCTTTAAAATCAAGAAGGTTTTGGAATATACCAGTTCTTAATTTAACCTGATTATTTCCTAAAACAAGATCACTATTTTTTCTGCCTTGAAAAGCTATTTCATCTTGTTTAGCAAATAAAGTTCCAGCATCATTGTCGTTTCTTGTTGATGGGCTTCCACCTATTTGATTTCCATTTAAAGAAGCTTTATTATATATTGCTTGTGCTGATGCAAAACTTTGAAATTCTAATTTTGTTTGTTGGTTTATAACTGGTCCTATCCAATATCTTGCTGATGTTGGATCAGATGGGTTTTCTAATAATAATAAAACAGTTTCACCTATTTGTGGCCTCACATGCATAAATTCTGGCAATAGAGGAATACATATCGGCATTTGTTCTAAACTTGCATCTTTATCTTTTCCGGCATAAATACGTCCTTCATTATTTAAATTTACAATCTCTGCTTTAATACGATTATATCCTGCATTATCAGAAACTTCTCTTACTATTGCTGGGTATATTAATCTTTGACTTTGATTTCCGGGAATTCTATGAAAAGCTTGCCCGTTAGTTGTCATAAGGGACTCGGCTAGATTTGTAAATACATTTTTTCCCATTTTAGTTTTGTTTTATTTTAGATGCTATTTCATAATATTGAATTTCAAGAGAATCAATTATTTGTAATAATTTTTCAACTTCAAACTTATAACGTTCAATATCCTCTGCCACTAATTGCATTTCTTTTAATAAATCTGATTTAGATTTTTCTTGATTATTATCCATTTTTTAAAATTATTAAACAGCTACACCTGTGCCAAGCCAAGGAGTAAGGTTTGATCCTTGTGTAACGACTGGTCCACCTGCATTAGCACCGAATGAAGTTACTTGTTGCCCAAGATCAACTAATACATCAACTCTTAAATCATCTTGAATTGCACTGGTTATTTCTTCACATAAGATATTAGTAAGAATTTCAAGAGAATTAGGTGTTCCATCTTGTAGTGGGCCAGTTGGTATTCCGGCTTCTGAAAATCTTGAAGTGATGCTTGAAGCTACAACAGTTGGATCCATTCCGGGTCTAGCTTTTGCTAATAATAAACTTTGTATGCTTAGTTTAGGTATTTTTAATCTTGATGATGATATTTGTGATAATATTAAATCAGCTAATTCATCTGATACTTGTAAACTTTCATCAATAGGTATAATTCCCATAGTTTTATTTTTTTAAATTTTTTATGTAGAAGAAGAATTTGTATTTTGAGCATAATCATAAACTACTTTTAAAGCTTTTAGTGCTAAACCTGCTTCAGCCTTTTTTTCTAATTCTTGAGCTTGTTGTTGTAATAATTTAGCTCTTTCTTGATATCTTTTAAATTTTCTTTGCAATTGATTAGCCTTTCTTTTGGCTAATGCTTTTGCTATCAGTTTTGTTATTTTTGGAATAACTTTTTTAAGTATAAGGGTTAATAATGTTGAATAAATAGCATTCATTATTATTTTATAAAAAGTTGAATTTTTGTCAAATAAACTTCTATTATTTTTTGAATCATCTTTTATACTTGTTAGAAGCCCTAGGGTGTTATCAACAGTTAATAAAGGGAAATTTATAGCAAATGGACTTGGTGGTGTTGCTTCATATGTTGCAATCACAGTTGAGCCTGTCGGAGTTGGAAGAGTTGTTGTAAAAGAACCTACGCCAGTATTATAATCAACAATACCAGTGTTATTTAAATTACTCAAAAGCGAACCGCTACCGCCATCAACAAAAGTTTCATTATCAAAACTAATTTTCAATGTACCCGGAGCAATTGTGGTAGAGCCAGTTATTCCGTTTGCAACAAAAATATTACGTGTTGTACCATTAGTTGATCCAACAGTTTCAGTTATTGGTGTATTTGCAGGTGGTGTAACATTTGATCCTGAAATTGCTGCTGCTTGCTTTTGTAATTCTAAATTTATTTTATCTAAAATTTTTTGTAAAATTGGATATAATACTAATGGTAAAAGATTAATCATTTTATCCAACATAATCCTAATCCAACTTTTCCTTACCGCAGCTGCATTTTCTTCACTGTTTATTCTTTGCGTTTCATTTTCAACGTGTCCATTCAAATCAACTAAAACTCCTGCAGGGTTTTGGTAGGCAACTTGTCCTCCGCCTTGTGTTTGTCCTTGTAGGTAAACTTTTATATTATCAGCAATTACATCATCTGCACTTTGTAAAATAGATTCTGGTAAATTAATTTTTACATCTTGACATGATACAGTAAATGTCACGATACCTTTTGCAAGTTGTTCTTTTAGTTGTACTATATTATATTCTATATCTCCATAGGTATTACTAGCCACATTTACTGTTGTAAACATTACATCTTGTAATGCAGCATTGTCTAAATATTGATCAGGAGTTAAATCTGTATAGTTTTGAGTTAAATAAAAATTATTACCATAATTATTAGGAGGTAAAGTCAGAGGCTTTATTTTATCTTTTGGTCCGAACATTAATTGAATTGCTTTTTTTACAAGAATAGCTTTTAATATTCTCATAGCTACATGTAGTTCAGGTTTTACATTCGCAGTTAGCCATTCTTCGTTGCTCATTCCTTGTTTAATGCTAATTGGACTACCATCTGCTTTGGTTTTTGAATCAAGGGCTTTAGCTATTGCTTTAATAATTGATGACTCTAATTTCTCTGAATTTTTATCAAAAAGATCATTAAAAAAAGTCATTATTAAATTATCAATATAACCCACACCTAATATAGCATCTGTTATTTTTGTTAAAAAATCTAATAATGATATTTGTTCTGATTTAGGTCTATCAAAAAACTTTTTAAAAGGAATTACAAGCAAATTATTCATTGTTTGTAATTTGCTAAGTGCTTCACTTTGGGCACCTGTTAAAGGATTTTGTACTGGTACATTAAAAGCCATTATTGAATAGGTTCAGAATTATTTTCAGATGAATTAATCATCTTAAGGATTTCAGATTTAACTTGATCATCATTTAACATTGGTTTTCCGGCCCCATTTTCATCTTTATAAACAATGGTTGTAATCATTTTAGTTAAATTCATAAGTGCATCAGTTCTATCTGAAGCAGTTCTCAAAAAATCTACTAAATATTTTCCTTGAAGAATAAATTGTTCATTATTCTCAATAGTTTCATCTTGTCTCCTAAATCTTTCAAGTGCAAGATTTCTTTCTTCGTTAATATTGTCTTTTAAATTATTTAAAAGAGATTTGATTCCATCTTCAGAAATTTCAACTTTTCCCATTTTTGTTATTTTTTATAAATATATTATAGGAAAAAAAAATCACTTATTTTTATTTAAAAAATTAGTTTTAAAAACTTTGTAAAAAGATTTAAATCTACTTAAAGAGTAAGTAATTTCTTTTGTTTCTAGTCCAGTTCTTTCTTTTAAAAGATAATAAATGGTATTTTTGTTATATAATTTAAGTAATTCGTGATTTTTAAAAACCCAAACAATTGCTTCTCCTACCTTACGATCATTAGGTAACATTTTGGGTTTTTGAATTTCATCTTCTAATTTATTGATTACAGTTTCGAAAATTTTCATGTTAAAATCTTCTTTTTCAATTTCCTCGTAATTAATTATATTTTCTGGTCTACCTGATGCTTCTTCTATACTTTCATCAATATCAACATTAGATTTTATGTGTTTATATTGAATTCTCTTTTCACCCATCAAATAATGTTTGGCGATTGTTCCTAAATAGGAAAATGCTTGAGTTCCATTTTTTGGATTAAATTTATCAATCTTGGTTATTAAAAAAGACATACAATCAACTTGAAGTTCTTTAACTTCTACATCTGATCTAAAGAGCTTATAAGTAAAAATTATATTTTCAATCAATTTAATCATTGGTTTATATAAATGTTTACTATAGATTTTATTCTTCTCATCTATATCTTGAGAATTTATATAATCAACTATAGCCTTTTCTTGTTCAGTAAACCAATATCTTTTTGAGCCTTCATATTTTTTATCAAGCTCATTCATTGTTACTAAGTCTTTATAGTATTCCCTTAAAACAGATATATCAGGCGATCCATTTTCAGACTTTAAAATATCAGAAAAAGCACTTTTAAATAAAGTTTCATGAAGATAAACGTATTCATCTCCTACTGTATCAAATTTTAATTCATCAAGTTTTAATAATTTTTTGTTTTTTTCCATAAAATTAGAATGTAAAAAAGGGGTTTTTAGACCCCTTTTTCTTTTTAGGCTGATTGATAGATTTTATTTCTATCATTATCAAAGAAATATTCTTTTTTGGCTAAATCTGTCCAAAATTTAAATTCCTCTACTTTTAATCCTCCATTTTCAGGAGTTTTTTGCACTAAATCCATAGGTAATTTAGAGCTAAAATAATCGTACTTTTCAATGGTTTTATTTATTCTACAATCATACCCCATTCTTGGTATTGTATAAAACTTAAGATCATTGTAAATCATTCTTAATAAGAATTCATAAGAATAATTAATTTTCATACTTTCTTTCATTGGCTTATATAAACCATCTTTTTCCTCTGCATACTTAATAATAGATTGTGTTTTAAAGACTGTACCTGCAATATTGATACAATTGAATCTTAACATAAGATTTAAATCAAAAATACCGGCAACTTCAGCAAAACCATCAACCCAACAAGCTTCATTCATAAAACCAACAAATCCCATAGGTGAAATTTGTCTTGAAAGTGGAACAAATGCATCATATTCATTTTTTTCTGTTGAATATAAGTTAAAATATTTAACCCAATTTTTGGTTAAACTATCATCCATTTCTAAAACTGTAAACCATTCGTATTTATTGACGTTGGCATAATTTAAAGATTCATTAAAAATTTTAGAAAATGTATCTGATGAAGTTTCCTCAATAATAAAATTAATTTTATTTTTTGCAGTTAATGTTATTGTTTCTTGCTCTCCTTGTTTTCCTTTTAATCTATCAATCGTAGGGTTATCAATAATTCTTTTTATTGTATTGATTGATTCATTGTTTAAATTATGGCCCAATATTAATAAATCAACTAATTCATCTTGCTCTCCAAGTGAATAAAGGCATTCATTTAAAAATTTTTCCTCTATGCTATTATTAAGAGGTAATACAAACAAAATTTTATTATTGTTTGAGCTTTTGTAATTCTTCAATTCTTTCATGTTTATATTCGTTAAAGTTTTTTAGTAATGAATTTTTTTCTGTTTCAGAAGTATATTTACTTAAAGTAATATCATATTGTTTATGAACTTCTTCTGAATCAAGTTGACCAGTGATCATTTTTTCAACAGCAATACCTAATAATTCTGCTAATTGGAATATATCACCATTAGCAGCCCAGAAACCATTATCTGCTGTCATGTATTCTTTTCCACCAAGTGGTGTCCAGCCTACAACGTGTGTACCACAAGCCATTGCTTCTAAAGGCATTGTTCCAAAACCAGCAATTTCATCAGTGTATAGACAAATAGAAGATGAAGCTAATCTCTCAGAAAATTCTTCTTTTGATAAGCCTTTTAGTTCATCAAATCTAATCCATCTAAAATTTGGATAAAATGAATAAAATGTTTTAATTACATTGTAAGTTTTTATAACTGCATCTTGAGTTCTTCCCGGCATGAAAGCTATTTTAGGAAATTTATCAGTTATTTTATTTTTCTTAAAAGTTTCTCTATCTATTTCTTGAGTACAGTTCTTAATTTTTAAACCGGGCATAATTGCATTAATGTATTCAGATATTCCAGAAGAAATACTCATTACATCTTGAATTCCAAATTGTTGCCACTTTTGTCCAATTTGCATTGAATTTAAAATATAATACCAGCTTTGTGCTAATATAATTTTTTTACATGCAATTTGAGAAAATTTTTCCATTACATTTGGAAAACCTTCTGGAATAATAACAAAATCTTCTGGGTTTATAACTAATTGTTGAGCTTTCATTGTTGTTCCATCATTGAAACGAATATCTCCTTCCCCTAATGTTATTAATTCAACATCTGCGGCATCTTTTCCAATCCAACTAGTATCAAATTTTTCATGAACTGCAATTTGCTTCTTTTGTTTTTGTGATTCTTCATAAGAAGCTTTGTTATCAACTCTTGGTTCATAAACAATAAAACTGTTGAATCCATTTTTCTTTAAAATGTTTACTTGTTTAAAAATAACTGAAATACCTCCAGAAGCTACATTCATAGGTGGACAGTAATAATAAATTTTAAAATTATTGGACTCTAATTTTGAGATCACATCATTAATTATTTGGTTGTGATCTGGAGTTCCTTGTGAAATTTCCTTTTCTAATGTTTCTTGTGACATATTTATTTTTTGTTTTAAAAATATTTTTTTATTGTATAAAGTAAATTATAAATTATTTTCTTTTATTAAATTAATAAAAAATGGATCTTCTATTTCGTTCAATGAATTAAATTCATAATCAGCTTGATCATACTGATTGTAGTCAGCTTTAATTTTCAAAACTTTTTTATTGTTCGGCTTGGATTCAATTATCTCTGGATTATCAGTTATAATTAAGTCGCAATAATCCCAAATTCTATTTAAATCATTTTCAAAAATTATTTTTTTAATTCTACAAGCTGATTTTGCTAAAAAGTGATATGTTGCTTGTATTGCTTGATCTTGCTCTGAAGAAAAAAGAACAATTTCATACTTTTCATTTACCTCTCCTATTTTTTGTAATTTATTAGCTTTATCCATCGCTTTTGCTATTGGTGGTGCTGAACCATAAATTTCAAAAACATAATCCAGATTCAAAAAATTATTATATTCTTCTTTTGACTCAAATATATAATGGTTTTGAAGGTCAAATGTATCTATTGGATATTTTATTTTTTCGTTAATTATATTTTGTATTCTCACGTCTTCTCCTTCATTTTCATCTTCAGGGACATAACGAAAATATTCATCCATTTTTACTATAGATTCATTCTTGATGAATTTCTTTCTATACATTTTATCAAATTGAGTGAATTTATCTCTTAACACTCCGTCTATATTTATTCCTATAATTTTCATAACTTAAAAATATGTTTTTAAAAAAATAAAGTAAATAAAAAACCCCTCAAAATATAGAGGGGTTTATAAAAATATTTTTTTTATATTTTTTATAGGACAAATGAAGATTGCGTCTTGTCAACTAAGTTAAAACCAAAAAGTTTATAATTACTTTGTACAACACCTTCTCTAACTTCTGCTTTACCTTTTGGTATTATAACACAATTTTCTAAGTCTATTTTCTTTGAATAAATTTCTTCAGACTTATATCCCTCAGTAAAAAACTTAACTTTTCCATAAAGAGCATTTTCTTTGATATGTAATTTAGTAATAATTCCGCAGACTAAATCTGAATTGGTATATTCATATTGTATGTCTTTTGATTTAGAGCCTATTGCATATTCTAAATCATAACCATTTTCATCTAATGAGTTGATCCAGTTTTTAACCAGTTCTTCTGAGTATCTTCTAAAGTTTTTATTTGGCTCATTAACTTTTAGAATAAAGAATTCTTTTTCTAATATGTTTTTATTTTTCATTTTTAATATAATGTTATTTTGTTATAATCAAATCCATAACCAATTTCTGGTTGTTTTCCTGTTATAAATCCCGGTAAATTATTGTTTCCTAATTCTTCTAAAATATATTTATCTGAAGAGGCGACAGAAGGAACTTTTAATGCTATAAAATTTGTCCCTTCTTCTACTTTTAGCGAATGCCAATGGCCTTGTACTAAAATAGTAAAACATCCGGGTTCTCCATATAAATTAACCAGTTCACTAGGTTTCTTTTTTGATAAAGAAGAATCTCCATGTTGGACAAATATACAAATGTTTTCTTTTACAATTTTGCAAAGATTATTTTTTGGTATAAAAAATTTCATTCTATCATTTTCAAGTTCTCTTTTTAGAACATGTGAAATTACTTTTCCAGCAGTTCTACTTTTATCTTGATCTCTTCCAACTCCAACACGATCATGATTTCCATGTATTGAATAAAATTCAATTGGACAAGAAGTATTGTTATGGATTTCTGATAATAAAACTTTAAGAGAGTCTACCGCATAGAAAATTTGTTCTTCTTGAAATAAATCCATTTCAGCTGTATGATTTGGATGCATACCATCTTCAAGAACACTCTCAACTAAATCTCCTAAATTTACTAATACAATTTCACTATTGTTTTGTTGATTATATTGCTCAAGAATTTTATTTTTTATTTCTATAATTCTTTCGTGAGCTATATTTTTATTATATCCTCTACCATAAATTGGATTATCATACTTTTTTCCATAGTGAATATCTCCAAAAAGACAGATAAGAGGTTTACCTTGATTTTTCTTTATCTTTTTATCTTTTGTTTCTTTTGGGGAAATAAGAGTATTGCCACTAGAATTTTGAATGTATTTTGATACAACACTTTCAATCCATTCTTCATTATTTTTATATTCAATTATTAATTTGTGAGCATCTTTTAAGTTTTTCTCAACATATCTTCCACGTTCTTCTTCCAGTTTTTTAAGAATATTATTTTCTTTGTTTCTGAAAATTATATCCATAACTTCTTCCTCGGATGACTCTTCAATGATGTGAGGAGCCACAGGAATAGATGATTTTGTTATATTAAAAGCTCTTAAAATTCTTTTAAAATCTCTGAAGGTTAAGTTAGAAAAATGTCTTGATACACTTCTTAAAGTCATTCCGGCACCATCCATATTTGAATATAGACGATAAACCAAATCCATTTCTTCTTTAGTAAAATAACCTTCTAAAGGTTTTTCATCTCTAATAAAAATATTATAATGATACGATGTTATTTTTTTATTATCATCTCTTATTATTTCTGAAAAACTACGATCTTCATATTTATCATCTTCATATGCATCGTATTCTATTTGATTTTTTTCTTCATCAGTCAAATCCCCATTTTCAATAATAAGCTTTTCTACTACAGATAATTTGTTTTGTTTTTTATTATGAAATTTATTTGTTTTGATGGTATTATAAAGGTCTAAAATTTCATCAGCTTGTTCTTGAGTTATTTGATTTTTATCAACTCTTTCATTTAAATCTTCGCAAAATTTTGACACATAACCCTTTCCTCTTCCGTGTTTTAAACAAGCATCAGGTACTGAAACTTTTTTCTTAATTGAATAATTAAGGATTTGTATACAATTCTTGTAATATTGATTCATAAATTTATAATAAGTTTCTGAAAAATAATTAAAATAAATTATAAAAACAAATTTTTTTATCTATAAGATTTTTTTCCTTGTAAAACATCTAACCAATGATCACACATTTCATGTAAAAGTGTTTCAAAATAATACTCTGGTTCCCAATTTAATATTTTTCTTGCTTTTGAAGAATCTCCTTTTAAATAAGGTAATTCTTCTGGCCTTAAATATTTTGCATCTTGTTTTATAACAATAGGATCAATATCAAGATAATTACAAACAATGTTGCACATTTCTCTTACCGTATGTGTTTGCATTGTAGAAATTACAAAATCATCCGGTTCATTATGATTTAACATTAAATGCATTGCTTTCACATAATCTTTTGAATGTCCCCAATCACGATATGAGTCCATGTTTCCTAAAAATAATTCTTTTTGTAATCCAAGTTTAATTGAACATAATCCTTTTGCAATTTTACTTGAAACGAAATTACTACCTCTTCTTGGCGATTCATGATTAAATAGAATTCCATTAGAAATAAATAAGTTATAAGCCCTTCTATAATGCCTAGTGATATTATAACCAAAGACCTTGGAACATCCATATGGAGAAACAGGATTCATAATGGTTTTTTCTCTTTGAAATCCATCTTCATCTATGGTTAAACCAAACATCTCAGAAGAACTTGCTTGATAAAATTTTGCTTCAGGACAATTTTCTTTATAGGCTTCTAAAACATTTAACACGCCAAGAGCATTTATTTCTACTGTTAAATTTGGAATATCACTAGATATTCTCACATGACTTTGTGCAGCTAAATTATAAATTTCATCAGGCTTTATTTTTGACAATAAATTATTTAAAGAATATTGATCAATTAGATCGCCATAATGTATATTTATTTTATCTTCTATATGTTCTAATCTATAAGATTGATTTTCAGATACAGAGTGTCTTCTAACTATCCCATGAACCTCGTATCCTAAATTTAAAAGATGTTCAGAAAGATAACTTCCATCTTGACCTGATATTCCAGTTATAAAAGCTTTTTTCATATATTTTTTTTAAAAATTTTCATTTGTGTTAAATCGGGCCAATCGGTGAATACCCATTGTCTTGGTTTCTTCTCAATCGCTTCAGGTAATTTTTCAATACCCATTTTAGCAGTTTCAGGTGTCATATAATAATGGTAACCTACTGATTCAATATTTTGCTCTCTCCAAGGTATGTTAGGAATTCTTCCGTCATAAGACATTTTTTTTAAACTTATTGCAGCAGTTTCATCATTTGTTAATATTATACCCCCTCTTCCTAAGTTCAAATGCTTTTGAAATTGAAAACTAATACACATAAAAGTATTCGGTATATAACTATCTTTTTTCCATAAAACAGCGGAATCAATTATGTTTTCTGTAACATAATAAAAATTACTCCATTCCTCATCCCTCCAATCTAAATCAATTTTAAGTTTGTGTGATAAAAATGGAATTGAAAGATAGGTTCTTTTTGGTGTACTAATTTTTTTTGCTTCTGTATACAATAAACATAATTCTATTCCATGTGTACAACTATCTACAGCAATAGCGTATTTTGAACCAAAGAATTCAGCAATTTTACTTTCAAATTCAGAAACAACATTAAAATCAACTTTTTTTAATATCATATTTTCATTTTTTTACACATTCAATATTTAAACTTATTAATACACCATTTTCTTTGTCCATATGAGGAATATACGCCTGAGAATGATCATCATAATTAGCATGTTCTGTGTTCCTCCAATCATATCTTTCTATTTGATAAAATCCACTTTGTTCTAGTAAGTCAAATAGTGAATTAAAATCATATGTGGTTTTATGGTATATGTTTGAATTTCCCATTGACATTTTTCCATAAAGTGGACCTAAAATTTGATTTAAAGAAACAATTTTGTTTAAATATAATTCTGACATTTTTTCAAAATCAGGAACTGCAATTCTTAATGTTTTTTCCGGCTTTAAAACTCTTTTCCACTCTTTTAAAATATCTAAAATTTCGACTCTATCAAAATATTCTATAACATGTGATGAGTAAATTAAATCTACAGAATCATCATCAAATGGCAATTTTGTAATATCATTATAATCTAAATGATCATAGGTTCCACCATCTATATGAATCCAATCTTTGCCAAAATTTCTCCAGCCACACCCTAAATGTAATTTCATATTATTTTTTTTTAGTTAAATTATTTATAACATTTATTATAAAACAAATTGTTATAATTATAAAACTAATAAAAAAAGATAATTTTTGCAACCCTAAAATTGATAAAAATATTAATATTGTAAAAGTTCCTGTTCCAAAATATTTTATTAATTCAATTGATTTGAAAATTTTTTTGTTTTCTATTTTGTAGAAGAAATAATAAAAAGAATAATAACAAATATTTTTAGAAAAAAAGTAATATCTATAAAACAATCCATTTTTTTGATTTTCTACTGATTTACTTTTAAAAGAATTAGTTTTCTCAAAATTACTTACAGCATCAAGTGTTCCTATGTGTAGTAACATAGGAAATATGAATAGCAATATAGAGAAAAAAGCATAATAATCAGATTTTAAAAAAAATGTCAATAAGAATAGAAAGCCAACAATGTGATCTTTGTTCCAATCATATACTGCTCCAAAAAAAGAACATTCATTATACTTTCTTGCAACTTGCCCATCAACACAATCTAAAACATAATAAATAAAATAAAAAATTACTGCAATTATTAAATGATTATATAAATAAAATACAGGTGATAAAAATGAAAAAAATAATGAAATTGTGGTTATGTTAGATGGCGATAAACCCATTTTATGTAATGGGTCTACAAGTATATTAGCTATTTTTCTAAATATATATAAATCTAAAGGGTCTTCTAGGTTTTTGTTGTAACTTGGCATTATTTTTTTTCTATTAATACATTATAACGATATGGTGCTGAAAGATTCCAATCAAAATTACAAATATCAATTTGATTAAATATTTTAATATCACAATTGTTATCTTTAGCAAAATTTTCAAATAAAGATTTTGGTAAATATAAATGTTTTAAATCTTCTTTTATAATTTTATCACTTGATTGATGTGTTTCCTTTCTTAATTTTTTTGCAAGTTCTTCTTTTTCTTTATCTGAAATATCTATAATTAATATTTTGCCGCTCTTAGAAGTCTGATACATTTTTTTAAGTACCTCTAAAGCATATTCTTCATTTTCAAGATAAATAAAAGTTCCAACATTAAAAACAAAATCATATTTTTCATCTTCACAAACCCATTTCTCATTTTGAGCATCATCTACCCAAAAATTACCTTGTATATTATCTTTGCAGATTTTTATAAGTGACTCGGAATAATCAAATCCGTTTAATAAAATATTTGGATAATTTTCATTTATAAATCTTATTGCAGCTCCTGCACCACAGCCAAGCTCCATAATAGAATCAATATTTTTTAAATAATCTTTAATAGGAAAAAAACTATTTGATAAAAAATTATCCCATTGTTTTTTTTCTAGGTGATCCCATCCATCTAACTGGTGAAGATCTTTGTTTTGAAAACCTTTTTTGTTCCAAACCTCTTTCCAATCATTTTTTTGTTTTACTACATCCATTTAAATATGTTTTTCATTTTATTTACGTGACTATCAAAAAATTCTACATTTCCATTAAAAATTTCTCTGCTTTTATAATTGAAATTAATAGATTTAAAATTATTTTCATTTAAAAAATAACTAGTTTGCTCTATTTTTAACGGCATATTGTTTTCCCATTCTTTACAAGAAATTGCACAAGAAGTTGTTGAGTTGTATAGATCGTATTGTGCCCTGCTATCTTCTAGAAAAAAAGTTCTTTCTTTATTAAATTGATCATAAATACTTTGGCCCATCCAATCATTTTGTTTATCTATTCCAAATTCTTCACAAAATGAAGGTATAAAATCTAAAATAGATATTAAGCCATGATTACTTTTTCTATTTTTTATATTGTCTTTAGATAATACCCAAGTTGTCCAAGCGTGAGGTGGCGAATTAAATTTATCAATTTTTTTAAAATTTCCATGATCAGAAAAAAACCAAAAAACAGAATCTTCTTCTTCAAAATCCCAAGCATCAATTATTTTAAATATAGATTCATCAAGATGGGAAAAATTTTCTAAATCTGTATTTGTAGCCTCATGATGATGGTGATAAATTATAAAATGAAATTCATTTAATTCACTTTTATTTTTTTGTATTTTTTTAATATGATTAATTTCTCTTTCGGTCATTTTAAGAGATTCTTCTGAAAAATGACAAAGTAAATCTTGAGTTTTCTTATCAGTCCAAATTCCAGTTTTTTCTCCAGAGCCATCAAGTTCTATTCCGCTTGTTCTATCTAATTTAAATTTATTAAATATTACATTTTCAATCCAAACAGAGTTGTGTAAATAAATTTTCCACTTTTCTCTATCTAATTTTTCAAATAATTGAATATCGCTTCTTTTTAAAACATCGGGTTCACTATTATAACCAAAACCATTATTGAAAACTTGTGATGGTAAATATCCAGTAAGTAATGAAAAGACAGAAGTAAAAGTAAAACTATTAGATATTTGATGATGAAAATCCAAACCTTTTTCCTTGCTAATATCTATTAATTTATCATAGAAAGGCATGCTATCAAACAATACGCAATAAAATTTCATATTTGATTAATATTATAATACTTTATAATAATAAGTAATTTTTAATCAAATGTAAATTTTTATTTTATAGTTTAACCCATTCTCTAGATGAGTCTACGCTATAAAATTTCCACAAAATATTATCTGCATATTCATTCCAATGTTCTTTACTTGATGGAGGAGGATAGTTAAATGATGCATTATCTATGTTTATAAAGTTACTTAAAGGAATATTTTGTTCCTCTGAATTAAGAAATTCATTTTTAACAAAAATTAAATTTTGTTGATTAGATCTAAAAACCAAACTATATCCTTTTTCTTTACCTAAATTATAAAGAGCAGCTAAAGAAGCACCAAAATAATCTGTACTGGTGTTGCTTTTATCTGGAACAACTAATGGAATTGTTGGATCTAATGATGAATTAAATTCTATAATTACAACTCTAGGGTTGTAATTACAACTTTTCCAACACCAATAATCATGAGAATCAATATCTATACTCAATAAATCAAATTCATTTGGAACATTGTTTTGAGAAAATAAATCATTTATGTTTTCAGAAGTGACAGTACCCTGTATAATTCCATTTTGACATTTTGAACTATCAGATTCTAAGAGTAAACCACTCCAATCGTGATTTAATTTTAAATTTGCTGTGTTGGATAAATGTACTCCATCCCACGCACCAAATTCAACAAAATATTTATTTATAGTACCTATTTTATTGAAAATTTCTAACAATATTCCATCTTCTCCATTTTGAGAATATACCTTTTTTTGAAAACTTTTTAAGTTACTAATAAACTTTTCCATGCTCTATACTATTTATATCTTTTATATTAATAAATTTTTCCGAATCAAATTTTTCAAATCTTGCAAAATTTATACACGGAGTATAGATAATTATTCCTTTATTAAAATAACAAGCTAGAGTTGAAAATGTACTTTGTCCTGTTACTAAATAGGAAGAAGAAACTAAATGATGAAAAATTTCAGTATCTAAACCGCCAGAAATAATATTTATTTTACCTTCAAATTTATTATTTAAAATAGTATTGTTTTTTTCATTTGGATTCATACTAAATTTATGAAAATTACTATCTAAATTTAATATTTCTTGAAAATCTAAAAATTCTTCTTTTTCTCCTTCTGTAAAAATAAAAAAATTAGCATTTGGTATTTTTTCTTTTAGTATTTTTATTAATTCAATATAATGATTATCGTTTTTCCATCGATCTGGATGAGCTAAAATTTTTACATCACCTCTTCTCATGTGAATTGCCACATTTATCTCTCCAGCATTATAAATTGTATTTGATAAATTATTTTTTTTCCAATATGCTCTTTGAAATTTTTCTATAATCCATTCAGAATCATCAATCATCTTCCCCGGAAAATGTATTCCGGCTTCTGTACCAAGTTCAAACAATGTGTTATAATTATAGTCAACATATTTTTTTATGTAATTTGTCATATAATCATAATCTGGATTATGAAATCTTTCTAATTCTGATAAATTTGAACTTAAATTTAGATGTACAGAAGGAATTGAAATTTTTCTATTAAATTCTATATCATCAATTGATTTAAATTCAGATCTTAAATTTAATAATCTATTGAATCTTGAACTTGAATTTGTTAAATCAGAATGAATAAATTCAAAATCTAATTTTTTTGACAATAATAATCCGGTTATGTAGTTGTACATACAGTGACCTAGTGATCCTCTAAAATGGTTTGTACTACTATGATCATTAAGAAGATTTGATTTTAAAAAATTTTTCATAAATTATTATTTTTTTTTATGATACCATACTCCACCATCATGTAAATCATAATCAGAAAACACTTCATTAACAGCTTTTACAACCCCCATTCCGTTTTGATCATATCTAAAATCATGACCAGAAATTATACCACCTTTTCTTATTTTTGGCAACCAATTTTGAATGTCTTTTAAAACTGATTCATAGGAATGATCAGCATCTATAAAAACAAAATCTACAGATTCATCTTCAAATTGACTGGCAGCTTCCCAAGAAATAGATTTAATATCGATAATCATATCTCTTACGTTTTTATTTTTGAGATTTGTATTATAGATTTCATTTATATGTTTTACTTCATCTAATACATTTTTATTTTTATTCCAATCTTCAAAAATATCAACTGCGTAAATTTTTACATTAGGTTTATTTCTCAAATTATTTGCTAGATAAGAAATTGAATGTCCTTTCCAAACTCCTAATTCTACAAATGTATTAAAATCTTCATGAGATGATATCATATTGTAGAAAGATTGATAATTAAACCAATTGTTTGTTTCTAATAAATTGTTTATATTCATAATTAATTAATTTTAAAATTAAATATTTTTAAGTCTTTTTTATATATTTGATGTACTTTTTCTAATAAATCTTCATTATAATATTCTTTATAATCTTTATGATTGCTTTGGTTTATTTTTTTCAATTCTATGTTAAATAAACTTTTTAATTCTTCATTTATGTTTTCATAATTTATTAAATGATCAACAATAATTTCTTTTTTTGAGTTTATGACATATGGATATTGAGAATCCCATCCCTGATGTTTGAACAAACTTCTGTCTTCATATAATAAATTTACACAACCAGCAAAATCAATATTCTTTAGTAAGTTATAATCTGGGTGTGGACCATAAAGTGTTTTGTTTGTGAAAGAATGCCAATAACTTTCATCTAATTTTGAATATTCATAATTAGATACAGTTCTATCCAAAGGATTTCTGATAACTGCAATTTTTTTGTAGTTTTCCCATTCGTTTGGATATTTATTTTGATAATAATCAAATTTATGATGTCCTTCATCATCCATTTCCAACGCTTCAACTATTGATGTACCTGCGTTTTTGGGAATGTGAATAAATATAACTTTATATTTGTGTGATATTGGCATTTTAAATCATTTTTTTATCTAGTTCAATACCTAAATACGGTCCTGTTTTATATTCATATACAATTGTATTAGGCTCTAATATTTCATAATTATGACCACCTTCAAGGGTAAAAGAAGCATCTCCACTATATAAAATTTTTTCTTCTATAATTGTATCATCAATATCATAAAAAATACATTTTACAGATCCTTCTATAACAAGCCAACTTTCCTGTGGAATATATTTTTCATTATGCACTTCTCTGTGAAAATGTTTGTGTGGTTTAAATGTTTTTCCTTTTTGCAAATTCATAGTTGAACATTGTAAAAATTCTGTATCGCTAATTAAATTATTTCTTTCAGAAACTATATCTTCTTTTCTGTTTATGAAATGTAATAATTTGCTGTTTATTTTAGAATATATTTTTTCCATTTTATAAATAATTTTTTATTGAATCATAACTAGCTTGTGAATTATGTATGTCAGAATAGCCACCTTCTTGATATGCTAGGAATGGCATCGCTATAAATGATTTAATTGATTCTTGAATTGTTACATAACAGGAATCAACTGGTTTAGTAAACATATTTGTCTCTAATAGTTTTATTAAAAATTTATAAGCCGATGAATTTACTGCATAAGAATGTGTGGTATGTGTACTTATTAACTCTGAATAATAATTAAATTTTTTTCCTTCTTTTACCAAAGAACCACTTAAATAAAACATATCCCATTCTGTAGGAAAATTTTTAGATAAATTTTCTAATTTTTGTTCAAAATCATCAGAAAAAGCCACATCATCTTCTAATACAAGAATGGAACTATAATTATTTTTTTGTGCTAATTTTAATGTTTCTAAATGAGAAATTAAACATCCAACTTGTCCTTTGAAATATCTATCGTGATAATTCTCAATTCCAAAAAAATTTCCCGGTTCATGTTTATAAAATTCATTTTTAATAAATGAAACTTTTTTATTTTCATAAGTAAAATTCTCATCTATTAAAGAATAACCATCACAAGCTTTTATTCTTTCAAAAGAAAAATTATATTTTTCAGAAATTTTTAGAAATTTATCGTATCTATCTTTTCTTTTGTCTAAGTTTATTAGATAAATTTTTTCAAAAAGATTATTTAACATTTTTTAAAATTAATTTTGTTTAATCAAAAAGGAATAATAAAAATTATTTAGAATATTTTATTAACTCATTTACTTCCTTAAAATATTTTTCATAAGGTCTTAGAAGATGAGAATCTATATAGTGTCCTTTCTTTAATAGTTCTATATCATAAGTCCATTTACTCCTATCAATTCTTTTTGAAAAATCTCTATCTTTTTTTACTATTAATTTATCTTTGTGATTTTCGAGTTTATCAAACATGAAGTTTTCATCTGAATTCCATGCTAAACCATATTTTTCATTTAATAGATTACAATAACTTTCAAAATTTAAATCTTGAAGATCTAAGAGTTTTATATAAGTTTGAGATTTTGATAATACATAACACATAGGATAAAATTTATTTTTATCATATGGCTGTCCGGAATAAAGTATCATATTATCACTAGTTAATTCATCATTATATTGATTAAAATATTCTCCATTTAATGGTAACATATCAATGTCAGACATTAACAAATTACCATCAATAAATTTTGAAGTGAATAATCTAACTATTTGTGATTGAAATCCAGTTGGAAAATTTTCTAATGCTTTTATGTTGTGTACAATACCCCATTTATTTTCATATATTGAGTTTTCATCTGTAATGTTTACATAATAAGTTTTAAATCCAAGATCAAGCCATTTTTTTGCAACTATTGGATAAAAATCTTTATAAAGTGAATTATCATCAGATGATATTACTACATAATCTATCTTTGTATTATTCATATTATTAAAATGATCAAATCATTTTTTGATCTTTAAGTATTTTTTCAAATTTTTGTTCTATAGTATACCATTTTGAATCCACTTCAACAGCATCTAACCATTTGTTATGCCAGTGCCAACAAAATGATCCTTCATAAAGATCAAAATCATATTTTTTCATAGGATTCCATAAACCCATTAATGGATCTTGCCATTCACTATTAAAAAAACCACTTGGGAAAATTGTCCAATCTTTATTATAGTTTCTAACTTTTTGATATAAATCTGTTGACCAATTTGTAGTATTTGGTTTTATAGCACCGTTATTTATTTCACTCATTAAATCATTGGAAAGTTTACTGTTTGCAAACAATCTCATTACAGCTCCATTTATCATTTTCTTTTCAAGTCCCCATTTATACATAAATTCTTGATCTAAAATTGGAGAAAATGATCTTAAAAAAGCTACATCTACATCAGTATATAAACCACCATATTTGTGTAGAATTAAAATTCTAAATAAATCTCCTTTTGCCCAATTCTTTTCATCTTGTGCTTCGATTATATCTTTTCTACCCTCTAAAACTGTACCTTTTATTTCTTCTGCAGGATTATAAATTCTTAAATTTATAAAAGGTAAATAAGGCTTTAAAAATTCATTATTTTTTAAATCTACATTACACCATAAGTTAAATCTTGTATTTTCTAAATCTTGTGTACACAAATAAGATTTTATTCCTAATAATTGTTTTCTTTCAAAAGGTAATCCAACATTCCAAAAAACATGGAAATCAACTATTTCTTTTAATTTATTATTATCTTCTATTGTTTTACAAAAATTTAGACATTCATCTAAGTCGTAATACAATATTTTGTTTTCATCTTCAGTTATTTTAACCATTGTTCAAATATTTTTTTATTAATTTTTGAATATATCCTTTTTTTTCTATTTTTTTTAATTTTAAAAATAGGTTTATTTCAGGATTGTTTTCAAATATAGTTGAAATTTCTGTATTAATCAATAAATTATAATTTAAATTTTTATTTAAATTGTTTGCCATTAAAGTAGCTAGGTTTAACACACTAATTTTTTCTACTGAAGAAAAGTTTAAGGTTCCAGAAATATTATTTTCTAAAGCATAAAAAACAAAATCCCTTACATCGTCAATATCAATTAAGGATCTTTCAGAATCTTTTATTATTGAAATAATTTCATCTTTAGAAATTTTATCTTTAAAAAAATTAAAAATATTATTTGAATTACCGCCAGTCCCAACTAGTTGTGGTAATCTTAATATTAAAAAATCATGAGATTTCTTTTTAATTATGTTTTCAATATTTGTTTTATGTTCATAATAGGGACTTTTTCTATTTATGAAAATACTACTAAAATAGACTAATTTTAAATTTTTATTCTCAGATAATACTTGATTAATTAAATCTACTTCCTTAGAAAAATTATTTAAATCACTTTCACTTGAATTGGAAACTCCCGATGCAAAAATTATACAATTAAATTTTTTGTCTATTTTATGTTCCAAAAAAGATTTAGCCAATAATCCATTTCCTATTATCTTCATTTATAAAATTCTTTTTTTAGCACAAATAAACTATCCCAATAATTTCTTCCTAATCCCATTGGAAAACCTTCGTGATCAGTTATTTCATGTTGTTTTATTTCGCAATAATTTAACATTTTTTCAAAAATTCTCTCATAATACAAATGATTATCCGGATAGTTTGGATTCATAAATCTAAAATCATGAAATTCGACAGAATATTGTTTTGAAATAGTCCAATCAATATTTTCTAAAATTTTATATTCACCACCTTCTATGTCAAATTTTATAAGTTCAAATTGTTTTATATTATATTTATTCATAACATCTTTTATGGTTAACATAGGAACTTCAATTTTACCAATTAATTGACACCAATCTTTTTCTGGATTTAATAATGAGCACCCTTGATTGTCACTATAAATAAAAAATTCAGTCATTTCATTGTTTGAGTCATGTGAAATAGCTGCTCTTTCATATAATATTCCTTCTGGAGCTTTTTTGATTTTAGGATTAGGGTCAACACAAATAATGTTATCACATAATTCTTTCATTTTAAGTGTAAATCCAAAATTTACACAACCCAAATCTAATACATATCCATTTCTATCAATAGTAGTTTCTTCTATTGTGTGTTCAGCAAGTGTAATCATTTTAATGTTTTTAGATATTGTTTTAAATTTTCTATATGTTCAATAACTGTTTCATCATTCTCGTTAAATACCTGACCTACAAATTCAAAATCATTACGATCTGATGGGAATGGATAGTTGTTAGGGAAATCAAAAAAATCATCATGACAAATCATACTATCCATGTATGCTTTATGTATTTTAATTAAAAATCTTTGATCATCTCCATAATTAAAAAGATTCTTATCTTTTAAATATGTATTGATCATTTCAGACATATTAAATTTATGATCATTTTTCATTCCCCAAGTACCGCCTAAAATCAATACTCCATGTTGTGGATGATCTCTCATAATGTGAAGATTTTTATCACTCTCAATCCATTGATCTACGGCTTCTTTTTCTCTTGTGTTTAATCTAGAGTCTGTATCTCTAACAATAAATCTTTCTACTTCTTTATCGTCATAAACCATAAAACGCCAAAACATTCCAAATCCATTAAGGTTGGTATTTGACATATCAACTAATTCAGCATTAAATTTTTTTAATTCATTGATATAATAACTTGGAACTGTATAGTTATAATAAACTCTACAAATCCAATCTGGATATATTTCTGGTTGTAACAATATATTTTTTATTGCTCCAACGCAATATTTTGGGTTGTCTCCGTATAAGCTAAAAGCGATTATTTTTTTCATTAGTATAATATTTCTTTTAATAATTCTGTTAGTTGTTGTGCTCTAACAAAATATGTATGATTATCTAAAACATGATTATACCCTTCATTAGATATGTTTTCTAGTTTATCTGTGTTTTTAAGATAGTAACTTATTTTATCTAACAAATCTTTTTCTGAATTATAAACCACTAAGTGTTTGTTTAAATCAAATAATTTTTCTAAACTGGGAGTATGATTTGTAAAAAGCGTTGTTTTGCATCCAAGAGTTTCGAATGTTCTAAAGTTAATATCATCAGCTAAGTTTCTATTAAAATGAATCTTGTAAGAATTTATGGCTTTTACCATATCGTTCCCAATTACAAAAACATCTTCTCTTAACCTATATTTACTTTTTATTAGATCAATCCAATTTTTTCTATTAAGATAGTTTCCACAAAATCCAATGTCATATTTTTTTTCTATTTCTGACATTGGAAAAATTAAATCATCAGGATATGCATTCGGAAACCAAATTGTTTGTTGCTTTTTAAAATATGTTTGATGATGTTCTATAGCACATAAAACCAATTGTATTTTATGTTTATTACAAGTATCTACATGTTGCTGTGGAACACAGTGAGAATCAATCGACCAAAAAATTTTGAATTTTTTACTTTGAGATAAATCTGGAATCCAGCCGTTTATTTCATAGTTTTCCAACAATATGATAACATCACATTTTTCCTCCAGTTCTTTAAATGAAATATTGAAGTTATCGTAGTTTAAACCCCATACAACAGAATCATGACCCAATTTCTTTAAAGCTCTACTTAAATTGAGTGCCTCCCTAAATTCTTGATTTGCTAAGTGCCTTCCTTTTTCCTGTATTAATAAAAAATTCATTATAATGCTAGATCAAAATTATTTTTTTTTCTTTTTTCATAATTCACTTTATCAACATTATTAAATGAATCATTTTTTACTTGTAAATTATCCCACTTTTCTCCTAACCATACCGGATGTTCATGTTTAATTATTACATGTGGTATGTATTTTACTTTATTAAGTATTCTAGAAACATCTGTAAATTCAGTATCACACCAAAGACTTACATATGTGGGGTTATATATATAACCAAATCGATCATAATATTTTTTGCCAAGTATGGATAATGTATTTAAGTTTGAACCTTGATATCCATCGTTAAACCATAAAACTCCATCAGTATCTGGAAAGAATTTTTTAAAACTTTGTTTAATTATTGTATCATATCCTTTTTCTTGAGGTATCATGTCATCAGAAGCAAGTAAAATCATATCATAATCATTATCATTCATATCAGCATTAATTGCCTCTATTTTGTTTTTATTATTTCCAAAGTAGAATTTTAGATTTTCATATTCTTTAAATTTGTTTATAATAATTTCATTATTCATTGTAGAATCGTCAGCGTCACAACTGATTATGAATCTAGTATTTGACAAATCATCCAAAAGATTATAATATTTATCTAAAACTAAAAAAAACTTATCAGGTCTTGATCTTGTAGGGAATTTAATTAGTAATTTCATTTGTAATTTGTGATTTTATTAAAAATTTCATTCTGTCAATATTTAAAATTTTAAAATTAAAGTTAATAATTTCATTTCTATTTTCAAAAATTAGTTCTATTGTTTTGCTTTGTTCAAAACAAGCCATTAAGTTTTTGGGGTAATTATCAAATATTTGTAAATTATTCTCAAGCTCAATAGTATCAGAAAAATTTATATTTTTTATAAACTTTAAAAGTTCTTTTCCTCTATATACTGTTCCGTCTAAATTAAACGGATAACCAAAGTCCATATAGTGCTTTGACCAGTCCCAAATTAAAATTCCATCATCTTCTCTTTCAGATATGAAAACATTATCGCAACCCATATTAGAACAATATGTTATATTTTTTCCAAGACCTAATCCGAAGCAAAATATTTCTTGATATAAAAGTGTATTTTTTATTTTTTCTATATCAACCCTGTCATAGAAAAATTTATTTTCATCAATTATTGTAAAATTATTTTTGACATCATTTTCAATAATTTCAACTAATTGCCTTTTTAAATCATTAACAACCAAAACATTATATTTATTTTGACTGTCTTTTAAAAGATTATTTTGATCTAAAATTGCAATTGAATATTCTCCAATAACTTGATTTTCAATACTTTTAATGAGTAAATCAAGATTTTCTAAGTTTCTGTTTAAAATAATTATAAATTTCATAATAATAGTGGTTTTTTATTTTGAATTAAATCTTGTGTATTATAATATAAATCTGAATTTGTTTTTTCAGAATTAATTGGATTGTCTACATTATAGATATAAATGACATCTTTTATATGTAAAACATTATTAAAACCAGCTAATTCTGCTAAAGGATAAAAAATAGCCATGTTTGAACAACATGAAAACCAACTTCCATTTTCATCTGTGAAACTATTAAATAGGGGATCAGTTTCCATGAATTTTGAGTACAAAGAATTTTTAAAAGTAATAGGATGTGAAAGTTTTGAAGTAATTCTCCTTAGAACAGAAAATTCTTTTTCTGAATAAGGTCCAGAATAGCACTTTTTTCCATCTGATAATTTTGCTGAACCATAAGTTAATAAACAGTTAGTCTGATTATAATAATCATTTATTTTACTTAGTACGTTTTTATTTACTAACCAATCATCTCCATATAATATAAATATAATATCATCTGGATCCTGACTTGCATTTATTATTGCATTATGTATATTGGGCAAAGCAGTTAATCTTTTGTTTGATCTCCAAGCATTTACTTTGTTGCACTTTGTTATTTCTAATATTGGATGAATTTCAGTAATAATCAATTCTCCTTTTTCATCTCTTACTGGTTCATTGTTTTCATCAGTTTGATATGTACAGGCAGGTATTTTATTATAACTATCATCAGTTGATGAATCGTCTATAAATAAAACATCATAATTATCATAATCTTGAGTTAGGACTGAATTTATACACATATCTAAAAAATCGCCCGGATTGTGGAAAGGAATAATAACCTTTATTTTATTGTTTTTTGACATGTCTCAAAAGTATAAATAAACTTTTTAATAGAAATAATAGTTTTTAAAAAATTCTTTCTATTTATATGAAAATATTAAATATGAAGACCAATAAAATATCTAAAGATTTTATTTTAGAATCTATTGAAAAGCAAGCTAAAATATACGCTAGAAAATCTGAATTATATGATTTAATTAAAGAGGTAAATGAAGAATTAAAACAATTAAATGAAAATTCTCCTATTGCTTCTTTTGGTTTTATAGCATCAAATGATGCTTTTGGAATGGGAAAAGCTGCAAGAACAGGCTTTGTTAATACTCCAAATATTTCTTATATAGCTCAACTTGAACAAGAAATGAATTCTAATAATATAAATGAAGAGAATTTAATGGAAATTGATGAGCTGAAAAAAGAAAATGACGCTTTAAAAAAAGAATTAGAAGATTTAAAAAAGAAAAAATAATTTTTTTACATATTTAGTATTATATACTTAATTCAATTAATTAAAAAATTCAAATAAAATGAAAATAACAAAATCACAGCTTGTACAAATAATTAAAGAAGAAGCTGCAAGTTTCAAAAAAGAATTGACTCTTAAAAAGCAGTTAGCTGAAATTGAAAAACAATTAAACGAAGTTCATGCTGGAGCTGAAATGAGTTCAACCTCAAATAATGGTGTTCATGCTGGTCAAAAGAAACCTGTTTTCAATAAAAAAGGTTCTAGTTTAATTGAGATTGAAGATGAAATGCAAAATCAAGAAGCTATTCTTGATGCTTTAAAAACTATTGCTGCAGCTTGTGGTTTAACAGGGACAATTGAATTAGCTGGAGAAGAAGAATCTGGTGAAGAGGGCGAAGAAGAAGTTGATGTTGATGTGATTGAGCCTGCTGAAGAAGAAGAAGAAGAAGAAGAAGAAGAAGAAGGTGAAGGCGAAGAAGAAACTGAAACTGAGACTGAGACTGAGACTGAGACTGAGGCTGAAATGGAAGAAGGTGAAATGGAAGAAGGTCGTGGCATTGTGAATCAAGAAGGCGAAATGGAAGAAGGAGAAATGGAAGAAGAAGGTCGTGCTATTGTGAATCAAGAAGAAGAAGGTAAAATGATGAATGAATCTGTTGAAAGAAAAAGAATGATGCAACTTGCTGGTCTTAAAAAATAAACTACCACTACTCTTTATATAAATAAAATTAGCCCGGAGAAATCTGGGCTTTTTTATTGCTTATATTTTTACAAAATAAAAAAAACCCGACTTAAAAAAATCGGGTTATTAAAAATTATTATTTTAAAATACTAATACAATAAGTTATTTGTGGATCTTTGATGCATTTCAAAAATTGAACCACAGCAAGTACAATTATAAACTTTTACTTTTTTTACTTTTGGTTGTTGGTTTGATGACTCATTTAAGAGTTGACTATTATTTTCAACAATAGTCTTTACTGATTCTGCAAATACTGGATTTGAACATCCATTGGGACAATTTACCCTATTAATTAATTCTGCCATTTTACTTATGTTTTACAATAAATAGTATTAAATTATTTATACTTATCTAAAATCTTGCTTATTACCTTATTTCTAACAATATCATTTTCAGAGAATTTAAAAACACCTATTTCTTCGATATCTGATAATCTATTTAAAGCATCATATAATCCAGTTTCTTTTGTATCTTTATATCTATCAGATTGTTCAAGATCACCGCTTATAATGAATTTTGAATTATATCCTATTCTAGTTAATAATGTTTTAACTTGTCTTGGAGTAGCATTTTGAAATTCCTCTGCTATTACTATAGCATTATCAATATTTATACCCCTCATAAAAGCAAGTGGTATAACTTTAATATATTCTCTTTCAATTAAACTTTGAACTCTACTTTTACCTAAAGCTTTCTCAAAAAGATAGATAGAAGAGTATATATATGGTTCCATCTTTTCCTCTAGTGAACCTTTTAAATAGCCAAGTTTTTCATCAGCTTCTACTGCTGGTGTACATAATATAATTTGATAAAAATCATTATTAGGATCTTTTAAAATTTCTAGTGCTTTTAGAATAGAAATCATTGATTTCCCAACTCCTGCGGGACCAGAACAAATAATTATTTCTTTGTTATCAATTAAATTTAAAAATTCTTTTTGACTATTATTTTTTGGTTGATAGTAAAGATCTCCTATTAAAATTTCAAGATCTTTTTTTGTCTCAGTTTGATAGTATGAGTTTGGTTTTTTCTTTTTTGATGGCATAAAAAACTTATTTATTTATAAATATACTATAAATATTATTATATGTGATTATTAGATTAAATTATAAATTTAAAAAATAATATTTTAGTAAACTATTTATTTAAATAAATCTCAAAAGATGAAAAAAAACATTTCAGTTCAAGAAATTGAAGAAATTATTAAAAATAAGCTTCGTCAAAATGGAGTTTTGGATATAGTTGGTCAAGAAAAAGTTTCAGAAATAAAAAATAAAATCAAAGATATTCTGGAAAATGGAAAGAAATTACAAGAAGTGGAAGCTCAAAATCCGACAGCAGCACAACCTGCTCCTGAAAAAGTACAAACTTCTAACCCTAATATAACTGTAAAAACTACTGAAGATCCTGAGAAAACTGAGATAGTAAAAAAAGAAACAGAGATTGAAATAAAACAGAGAGAATTATTACAAAAAGAATTTGAATTAGAGCAAAAAGAAAAAGAATTACAACAGAGAGAAAAAGAATTAAGTTATAGACCAGAAATGCCGGAAGTTCTCAAGAATATAGAACCAGAATCAATTATTGTTTTTAGTGAAAATGAATTAAGTCTTGGTTCAGAAAGTTTATCTAATAGAAAATTCAGAATGAAATCTGACCCTGATGATAAAAAATCTATTCATGATTTATGGTTATTAAGTGCTATAACTAAGGCTAATGTTTATGTGGTTGAATTAAAAAAAATAGGCGATCTTATTTTTAATCCTTATGAAGGTAATGCTACTTTTGAGAATGTAACTGAATTACTTGAGTTGCCTAAACTTGATGATGAATATGAAATGAATCATAATGTAGAACAAGCAGTCCAAAGTCAACAACCAAAAGAAGAAATGCTTGATGCTATAAAACCTATTACAGATGTAAGTCAACCAATAATGAATGTTGATGAATTAGAAAAAGAAAAGTTTCATAATAATTTTAAAGATGCTATTTCAAAGATAGTAAGTGATGAACTTAATAAAATTAGTAGTCAAACTACAAAAAAGAATATTTTTAGCTTATGATAATTTCTGAAACATATAAGAGTAGATTAAGAGAGCTAAGCGGAATTGTTAACGAAATAGAACTTAAAGCCACCTCCGGTAGAAGTGGTGTTAATACATTAAGTTATTTTGTTGAAGAATATCTTCTTAATCTAGGTGGTATGATTTTAGATATATTGAATAAAAAAACTGAAGAAAATCCAAATAAAAATTTTAAAATAAATCAACCAGAAAATAAAATTTCAAACAATTCGCTTTTCATGTCTTTTCAGATTGAAGATTTAACAGATAAAAATAATGTTAAAGAAATCAATTTTAATTTGAATTTGTTGGTGAAATTAGAATCTAATTCTAATACGGTTGCTATCTTGAAATATGAAAATGTTAATGATGAATTTAATTTACAATCTAAACATTCAGAACAAGATATTCAAGACTTTTTAAATGAAATTACAACAAGAGTATTTAATATAGAAAAAACTGCTTAATATTCTTTTTTGTATTAAATTGAATTAATTTAATAAAAATAAATAAAATGAATTACTGGAAAATTACAAATTTGTCTACACAAAATGCTAAGCTTATTGTTAGTACTGCCCCTAATCACTCAAAAGGTTTAGTGTTAAGACCGGGTGAATTTTGCCTATCAAATCCAAAACAAACCCCTGTTATGGATGCTCAAATAAGAAGAAAATTAATTTCTGTTGAAAAAGATTTTGATAACTCAAAATATAATTTCAAAATCGCTGAAGCTTATAATTTAGATATTTTAAACAATCTTATTCAAGAAGAAAATGATAAGATGAAAGAAGCAAAAGTTGATGCTGAAAATTATATGAATAATCCTGAATAAAAATTTTTTTATGAAAGAAACAATTGGTGGAATATCAAATGAATATTGTTATCTGAACTATAGTGATTTTAACAACATAACTACTACTACAAGTTTAACTGGAACTAGTGGTAGTTATGTATATGATATAAATACAACAACTAATGTTCCATACAATTATACTTATGTAAATGGTTCTAATAGTAGTAATATTATATCATTAAATGCAGATTATTTTAAAGACGGATTAATTAAGAATTTATTAGATAGATTCATTGAAATAAGAAGTTTGATAAAAAAACAATCTTTTTATGAAATTTTTAATGTTAAAAAAATCAGTTTTTTAAAAGATAAAACTAAAATTGTTTGCACGAAAGATATTGACATGGATTATATAAATGAATTAAAAAGTGAATCAGTTTTGTTGTTGGAATGTATTGATGTTCCGACTGATAATTATAAGGAAAAAGCAATTAATCACAATAATCATAAGTTATCAGATTCTAATTTTATGTGGACAACTAATAATACATATTTTGCAGTTGCAGATAATCCTGTTAATATTAATTGGACTAATTCCATAAATAATACTATAACTTATACTATTTAGTATTCTATTTGTTTTTTTTATTTATTATTTTTTCGGAAACAATTAATATATGTCAGATAACAAAATTAAAATTTTATTGGTGCCAAGTGATTTGGCAGGTGTAGGTCATTACAGAAACATTTGGCCGGGTCAAGAAATTAATAAAAAATTTGGAGATAGATTTAAAATTGAAATAGATCACACACCAGATTTTAATGATGTAAACTTTTTCGCACAATTTGATATTGTACATTTCCATAGACAATTAGGTCAATTTGAAAATCAAGAAAAATTAATTAAAGAATTACGTAACAGAGGAGTTATCACAATTATGGATCTTGACGATTATTGGATGCCACCGAAAGAACATCCAATGTATGGAGCAGCTATAAAAGAAAGGCTTGCAGAAAAAGTTACAGCAACATTTAAAATGGTTGATTATGTTACAACTACAACTGATATTTTTGCTAGTCATATAAAAAAATATAATCAAAATGTTGCAGTAATTCCAAATGCAATTGATATGTCTCATCCTATGTGGTCACAGGAAGATACAAGAAAATCAGATAGAATAAGAATCTCTTGGATCGGAGGATCTAGTCATGAAAAAGATTTAGAGTTACTTAAGAGTTCTATGAATATTCTTCATAATGATTCTAATCTAAATGGAAAATATCAAATAGTAATGTGTGGATATGATGTTAGAGGGTATATTACTGAAGTAGACCAAAATGGTAATGTTATCAATAATAGAAAAATATTCCCACACGAAACAATATGGAATAAATTTGAATCAATATTCACTGATAATTATAATACAAATTTAATTTCAGAATCTTATAAAAAATATTTATTAAGATATGAAAATATTAATTTTAAAGATCAAGATGTTTATGAAGGGCCATATGTTAGAAGATGGACATTGCCATTAACTCAATATGGTAAACATTATAACTATTGTGATGTTTGTTTGGCCCCTCTTGCTGAAAATACTTTTAATGAAGTAAAATCCGAATTAAAGATCATTGAGGCTGGACTGACTAAAAAAGTGTTAATAGCTCAAGAATACGGTATTTATAAAGATTTAATCAAACATGGTGAAAATGGTATTTTAATACCAAAATCAAAAAATGTTAGAGGGTGGTACGAAGCCATAAAAAAGGTTGTTAATGATAAAGAGTACAGAGAAATGCTTTCAAGTAACTTGTATGATTTTGTAAAAGATAAATATACTCTTGAGGTAGTAACGGCAAAGAGAGTTGCTTGGTACGAAGAAATATTTGAAAAAAATAAGAAAAATAGTCTGATTTTAACGGAATCATTATCAAACTAATTAATTTCTAGATATTTATTATAAAAAATAATATAATGAAGAATATTAGTTTAAACTTAGGTTCAATAAAAGATACTATTTTTAGATACTCATCTAAAACTATTATTAGCGAAGGTAAAAGTTCAAGTTTTGTTGATTTATTCATAAATGAGCTTAAAAACAAGCCTATTTTGAAGCTCCAGTACTTGATTTATAAAAATTTAGAGAATTCTAATTTTGAAAAAGAATATCTTGCCGAAAGATATCTTAATCAAAATATCAATCTAATTAAAGATTGTGATTGGAACGATATTCTTAAAGAAAACAAGTCATTTAGAACTGATATTTTAAAGAATTTTCATGTAGAAGGAGATAAAAATAAAGAAGAATTGTATGAGTGTATACATACTCTTATAAAATCAAAATCTATGAAAAATTTTACTGATTTTGATGATGAAAATAAAGCTTATGAATATGTTGTAAATTATTTAACTAAAAAAGAGTCTAATAACATTCAAGAAAACACCACTAATTCAGAAGAAAATGAGATTCCTAAATTGCTTTCTTGGAAGTATGTTACAGAATTAGCAGTAAATAGTTTTAATGATAGATATGCTCATTTAAGTGAATCAGAACAAAGTTTACTTAAAATATTAATGTCTGATTCAGATTATAAAAATAATTACCTACAAGATCTTAAACAAGAAAATTTAAATTTAATTAATGGACTTTTAATTAAAGAATCTGATGATGAAGTTAAAAGTAATTTGATGAAATTTAAAAATAAAATTCAAGTTCTTAAAGAGGGTAATGTAGACGAATCAATAATTAACTTGTATGAGTTAAAAATGAATCTTGAAAATTAAAAAGAAAGCCCCGAAATTCCGGGGCTTTTTTTATTGATTTAAAACATGTTTTTTTCGATAATTATCCATTAACTCAAATAATATTTTTCTAGTTTGAGTGGTAAATTCACCTTTAGTCATAATCCAATCATAATATGATTTATCTTTTTCCAAAACTGTAGTAACCGATTGCCCTTGATATTTCCCAAAACCAAATACCGGAATATTATCAGAATTTAATTTAATTGTCCCTGCAAAATCAACACTATCAAAGTCCTTTGTGAAATTAGCAAGAGATTCCATATTGTTTTGTATTGGTTCAGAAACCACTGTATCATCTTTATCTACACAATCCACACCTTTGTAGTAATCTAGCATTGATTCTAGAACCTCTACGGTGGCTTTTACGTCATTTAAAGCATCATGGGCACCTTCTAGTGGCTTTTTACAATAAAATTCATATGCGGCCTTTAAATCACGTCTTTCCATTCGGTGAAAGATCCTTTTGACATCAATACAGTTACGATTGGTCATGTCTAATTCAAAGTCAGCTCTCGAAAATTCCTCCATGAGCATGGGTATGTCAAATCGGTTTCCATTAAAAGTGCAGAAATCAGAGTCACCAATTAAATCAAAAAGTGATTTTGCAACACGATCAAAAGATGGTTGGTCTTTGACCATTTCATCAGTTAAATGGTGAACATCACTTGCTGCTTTAGGGATAGGAATACCCGGATTTATTAATCTGGTTTTTACCAAATTTTCTCTTCCATCAGCAAAAATTTTAATAATCGCTAATTGTACAATACGATCATTTTTTACACTTAATCCAGTTGATTCAATGTCAAAACAGATTAAATCCTTTTCTAAATTTAATTTCATATGTGCTTATTTTAATTAAGCAAATATAATAAAAAAAATTAAATTTCGGTTATTTCAAATTCATCTAAACCACAACCTTCTCCATCTTCACCAAAATCTCCTGTTTTTTCATCGGTTAACCAACCCCTAAATACAGCAGAATATCCATTTTTGTCATCTCCATCAGGATAAGATTCTAAATAAGCCTCTGTACCTTGATCAAACCACTCATCTGGTTTGGTTATAAATCTATAGTTTTGTTTATAAATTTTATAACTATAATTGTTATCTGGTTTAAAATAATCAATAAATCTATCTTCAAAAATACTGAACCATTTATTATTTATTATTATAAAATGATCATAAGATGATCTTCCTTCATATGATAAATAAATTATATCATTATTTTTAAGGTCTTCAATTTTTATTTCTTGCCAGAATGGTTTATTGAATCTACTCATTTTTTCTTAGCGTATTTTTTGGGTTTAGCTGAACTTTTACCTTCTCCGATTATGTCTTCACAATCTTTTTTGGTAATAGTTTCTATATCATAAATAGCCGGAATCTTATAATTTTTATTCTTGAATTTAATATATGGTCCATATTGACCACTTAATACTTTAATTTCACCGAATTCTTTTGTAGATCCCGATTTTTCATTGCTTGAATTTTCTTTTATTAATTCTGTAGCTTCCTTTAGAGTTATTTTTTCAGGATCATATTCCGTATTCGATAATCCAACAAATTTACCATCATATTTGATATATGGTCCAAATTTACCAATTGCTACCAGTACAGGTTTTGATTTATATTCTCCTAGATTTCTAGGCCATTTTAAAAGTTCTAAAGCCTCTTCGAGATTTATGCCACCAACTTCTTTATCTTTAGGGATAGATGCATATTTTAAATCTTCATCTCCTTTTTCACCTAATTGTACCATTGGCCCAAATCTTCCAAAACGAGCATAAATATTTTTCTTGGTAGATTTATCAACACCAATTAATCTTTCGTTTGATGTTCCGGTTTCACCAAGAGCAGATTTAACTTTCTTATCAAAAGGAGAATAAAAATCTTTTAACATTGTTTTCCATTCTTTACTGCCTTCTGAAATTTCATCTAATTGATTTTCTATTCCAGCAGTAAATTTATAATCCATGATATCTGGAAAATTTTCTGTAAGATAATCACAAACTACAATACCAATTTCTGTAGGTATCATCTTAGCTTTTTCTGTACCAAATTTTTCATCTAGTTCAGTAGTAGATAAATTATCATTTTTTAATGAAAGGTTTTTTACTTTTCTAGATTTTGCTGGTAAATCTTTTTTCTCAACATATTCTCTTTTTTGAATAGTTGATAAAATTGAAGCATAGGTAGAAGGTCTTCCTATTCCAAGTTCTTCTAGTCTCTTTACTAAAGACGCTTCATTATATCTAGCTGATGGTTTTGAATAGATTTCTAAACCTTCAATTTGTTCGTAATTAAGAATTTGACCTTTCTCCATTTTTGGTAAAGTGCCATTGTCATCTTGATCTTCTTGATTTTCTTCCTCTTCAACATCATCATTATTATAAACCTTTAAGAAACCATCGAATGTAATCACTTCTCCTTTGGCAACAAATAATTCTTTTTTTCCAGTATTAGAACTTTCAATTTCAATAGTGGTTTTATCAAGTAATGCATCCGACATTTGAGAGGCTACTGCTCTTTTCCAAATTAAACTATAAAGTTTCATTTCATCTTGACCAGAAACTACTTCTTCATGTTCAAAATGAGTTGGTCTTATTGCTTCATGGGCTTCTTGAGCACTGGCGTTTTTATTTTTAAATTTTTTCGGATTTGAAAATTTATTACCATACTTCTCAACTATAAATTGAGTTGCTGTTTGAACAGATTCTTCTGATAAATTTACACTGTCAGTACGATGGTAAGATATATGACCTTGCTCGTAAAGATTTTGAGCAGTTCTCATAGTTCTATCCACACTGAATCCAAATTTTTTTGATGCTTCTTGTTGTAATCCTGAAGTTGTAAATGGAGCAGGTGAACTTCTTTTTCCCGGTTTAGTTTCAATTAAACTAACACTAAATTCTGAACCAATTAATTTGCTTAAAAACTTTTCTGTTTCCTCATAGTTTTTAAATCTTTTATTTAATACGGCTTTTATTTTTTGTTTTTTACCACCTTTATCAATTGAGAAAATTGCAACAACTTTGTAATCAGAAGTTGAATCAAAAGACTTGTGTTCTTTTTCTCTTTCAACAAGAATTCTTAAAGCAACACTTTGAACTCTTCCTGCAGATAAACCTAATTTGATTTTTTTCCAAAGCAATAGAGAAAGATCAAATCCTACTAAACGATCTAATACCCTTCTTGCTTGTTGGGCATTAACCATATTCATATTAAGTGTTGTAGGATTATTTATTGCATCCTTAAGAGCTTTTTCAGTAATCTCTTTAAAAATAATTCTTTTTGTTTTTTTGATGTTTAAACCAAGTACTTCTGCAACGTGCCAAGAGATTGCTTCACCTTCCAAATCGTAGTCACCAGCAAGAATTACTTCATCACATTTTTTTGCTAACTCTTTTAGTTCTTTTACTACATCTTTTTTATCAGATGAAATTTGGTATGAAGGTTCAAAATCATTTTTTTTATCAATACCTTCTTTTCCTTTTTTTAATTCACGAATATGTCCAACACTTGCTTTTACAACATAATCTTTTCCTAGGAAAGATTGAATTTTTTTAATCTTTCCGGGACTTTCACATATAACTAATTTTTTACCCATATTATTTTAATTTTTTTGGTCTTCCTCTTTTTTTCTGAGGTAATACATTTTTTTCTGAAATTGAATCTATAATAATTATTTTTTTATTTTCTTCTAATTTAGAAGGAATATCAAACCAAGTTTCTTTCAAATCCTTAATATGTTCCTCTAATTTCTTTTTGGTCCATATGTAATTTTTTACAATAGTAATTGTGCCTTGATCTTCGGTTATCCAAAATATTTTTTTTATATTATTGTTTTCGTTTAATTCAACATTATAAAAAGGGCCTTCCTTGTAATTCATTCTTACAGAAGTTCCTTTGTCAATTATCGTCCCATCATTTAATTTGATGTTCTCAATAAGTTTCATATAAGTTATTTTAATATTTGTCATATTTTTAAATGTGTTGACGTAATACTTTACTGTTTTTGTTGCACTTTAAAATTCTAATGGTCATATCTTTAATTTGACGAACACGTTCTCTGGTTAAATCAAGATAATCTCCAATTTCCTCTAAAGTCATAGTTTGATAACCAAGTATACCATAATACATGCAAATAATTACACGCTGTCTAGGTTGAAGACTCTTTAAAATTTTTTCAAGATCCTTAGAAAAAGATTCTTTTATTAAAAATTCATCCGGAGATTTTGTTTCTTTGTTAACAATACAATCACTTAAAAAAACATCGTCACTATCTGAGGAAACAGGGCTATCAAGAGATGCTACTCTTCCAGTGTTGCTTAGCATTGTATCTCTAACTTTAATTTCACTCTCTTCTAAAACTTGAGCAAGTTCTTCTTCTGTAGGTTCTCTTTCAAGTTTTATTTCAAGTTTTTGAATAGTTTTATTTAGTTTGTTTATTGCTAAATTTTGATTGTTCGGCAATCTTATTAATTTTCCATTATCAGAAATTGATTGCATAATAGATTGACGTATCCACCACACAGCATAAGATATAAATTTAAAACCTCTGGAATTATCAAATCTTTCCGCAGCTTTTATTAATCCTACATTTCCGTCTGAAATTAAATCTTCTAAACTTAAACCTTGGTTTTGAAATTGCTTTGCCACTGAAACAACAAAACGGAGATTAGCTTTCACTATATCATTTAGTGCTGCTTTATCTCCGTTTGCTACTCCTTGTAAAAGATTGTGTTCTTCCTCTTCTGTTAATAGTTTTATTTTTGAAACTTCTGAGAAATAATAATCTAAAGATTTACTTTCTCGCTTGGTGATTGATTTTGTTATTTTTAGTTGCCTCATAGTGTGTGATTGCTTTAATTAAAAGTAATTCACAAATATAATAAACAACCGTCATAAAGACAACTAATTTTTTATAATTTTATAATTTTTATTAAAGTTCAATTTCTGATTTGAAATGTCTTTCCAAATAATGTCTTAATTTTTTTAAAGCTTTAATCTTTATCTGTCTTACACGTTCTCCGGATAATTCTAATCTATATCCAACTTCACTGTAAGTCATTTCCCTGTTTTCTTTGTTTAAACCAAAAGAATACAATAAAACTTCTTTTTCCATGTGTCCTAAACAAGAAAATGCTAATTTGAGTTGTATTTTTCTTGAATCATCAGAAATAAATTTTTCAATACCTGCATTTTTATCCTCAATAACATCTAAAAGAGTAGTTTCATTATCATTACTTATTTTAGAATCTAATGAAGTTGCACTGTTTCCGCTAACAAGAATGTTATATGTTTCATGGTCTATATTAAGTTCTTTACAAACTTCATCAATAGAAAAATTACCATTATTTTCTTGGCTCTTTTTAGCTACTAAATGTTTTAATTCATGTTGTTGTTGAATTTTGTTCTGCGGCATTCTAACGGTTTTTGCATTTTTGCTCAACGCCTCTAAAATACATTGTCTAATCCAGCTTACTGCATAAGAAATAAATTTAAAACCTCTTGTTTCATCAAATCTTTGTGCTGCTTTAATTAAACCCATATTTCCTTCTGCAATTAATTCTTCTAATGGAAGGCCTCTGTTTTGATATTGTTTAGCAACAGAAATTACAAACCTTAAATTTGATGTAACTAGCTCATTTTCAGCAATTTTATCGCCTTTTTTAATTCTTTGTGCTAGTTCAATTTCTTTAGCAGGATCAATCATTGGAATTGATTGAATTTCATTGAAATACTTTTCAGAAATAAATGACCTTTCTGTAATTGTAGCAGTAATTTTTAGTTGTCTCATTTTAATCTATCTTATCAGGTTAATTAAAACGAAATTATAAAAAAAAAGTTACATCCAATTATTTTTTATAATTATTTTTATTTTTTAGATTTAATTTCGTCCAAACGATCTCTAATTTTTGCACAAAATTCATATTGTTCTTTTTCCTCAGCACTTAATTTAAGTGCCTCTAAAAACTCTATGTTATTGATATTCTGTATGTTTTTTTCAGAAAGTCCATCATAAAAAGTGAAACCAGAGCTTTTAAAGTAACTATAATCAGTATTAAAATTATCAATTATTAGAAAAGGTGGGGGGGTAATGTTTTCCAAAATGTTATTGATGTATTTATCTTGTTCTTCAGTATTTAATTTAGAAAATTTTTCAAATTCTTCTTTTTCTTTTTTTAACTGATCTTGGGTCTTTTTATGAAATTCAGTACACAGATCATCAATTTCTTTTGGTAAATTTTTATAATCAAGTTTAATTAAAATAAGATTATTTCTGTTTTTAAAATCTAAATCTCTAATATGATTTACGCTTTTTTTGTTTGTACCAACTAGATAACATCCAACTACTTCATTTAATAAGCCTAATTTTTTAAAACAAGAAGGTTCATTAACTTTTTTTTCTTGAATGTATTTTTCAATTTTTTCCTTTTCTTCAATTAATTTATCTAAATCAATTGAATTATTTTTTTTTGAATTTTTATCAAAAATATTTTTAAAATTAAATTTTTTTTTAAAAATGTTTTCGTATTCTATAACAAAAAAATAATTTAACTTAGAAGCATCTTTTGTTCTCTTAATTGAATTGTGCTTATCAATATTTGTATCTTCTTTAAATTTATCAAAAATCGATAATACTTTTTTATATTGTGGTAATTGCATTACTCTTTTAAAAGTAATTTTTTTAATCAACTTCATAAAATAAAAAAATTTAAATTAACTATTCCATTCTAACTGACCGAAAAATTCTCTTATAGTATTAAAAGCTTCTTCATTGTCAATATTCAAAAATGCACTTTGTACTTGGCCAGTTTTTGGATTTATACCACTGAAAGTAAAAGACAAATATCTCATTGAAACATTTTTCTCTCTGAATTGAACTAAATCAATTTCAAGTTGACCATCATTCTGATTTCCTATACATAAGTAAGTTGATGGAGAATTATCATAATTATTAGAGTTTTCATTATTTAAATCATCACTCATAAATTTAGTATCTTTATCTATCATTTTTTTATTTTAAATTTAGTAAAATAAAAAAAGAAAGTAAATCAATATTCTGAATCAAAATCTTGGCCTTGATGCATAATTCCTATGCTAATTTTATGAGCCAGTTCTTTTATCTTAATTAATTTTTTCCTTGATCTTCTACCTGCTTTTCTATTTCTTGTTGGTCCAATAAATTTATAAATATCTTGTTCGGCTTGTTGAATCAAAAATTTTAATTTCTGAAAGTTTTCATCAATATGATGATCGTCATTGAAATCAGGTATCATAATAATTTTTTATTCAGAAGCATTATCGTTAGATTGATCTTTTATTTTATCTAAATAAGAATCAATACTCTTCATCATTTTTCTAGTTTGAATATCAAACTTTCTATTCTCAACAATTAATTTATTCTCAGCTAATGGAGCTGCTTCTGCGCCTGCTTCTACTCCACCTGCCTCTGCTCCACCTGCTTCAGTTCCACCTAATTCAGTTCCACCTAATTCTGGACCAGCAGTTTCACCACCTCCACCTAAGCCACCTAATACACTAGAACCTCCAAATCCACCTCCTCCACTTTCTTCTCCTCCACCTGCTTCAGATCCAGATTCTCCTCCGCCTGTACTTTCACCAGCATCAAAATCAGATTTTCTAAATTTCTCATCCAATTCTTTAAATATACCTGTATCCATATATTCATCATTTGCTCTTTCAATTTCAGAAAACATTTTCTTTTCAACTTTCTTTTGTCTAAGAATTTGTTTAATTTCTGATTTAGAAAAACCAAGAATATATTCCATTGCCCAAGAATAAGAAACAGGTGCAGTTGCATCTGCAGAAAATAATTCTTTGAAAACTTCCATTCTTGCTTTCCAAGTTTCTAATTTTAATAATTCTAACTGAGTAGATGGATTTGTTAATGTTAAAGTGAAATTATCTAAGTCATCTTCAAATCCTAAGAAATATAAATGAACGTTTGCTATCCTTCTTAATTCAAGAATTATTTGTTCTTGAATTCTATTAATAGTTCTTGCAAATCTTAAATCAACCTGAGAAAGTGTTGAACCTCCCGGCATTGATTCAGAATAGTTTAAATAAGTCTTAGGAACTTTTATTGCTGCAAATAATTTATTTTGTAAGTATTCTATATCTGCTATAGCATCTAAGTTGCTTGCTCCGGGTAAAGTTTCAATTTTTGAACTCTTATCTCCTCTTATTGGCAAGAAATAATCTTCTTCATAAGTGATAGGATTATATTTTAAATTTACTTGACCACTATTCGGATCAACTACAGGAGATTTCTTTACATTCTTTTTAACCTGTTCAATTAATTGAAAAACATCATTTGGATCAGTATTACCAACTTCAATATAAAAAATTCTTCTTTCTGGAGCTCTTGATAAACGGTAAACTAACATAGCATCTTCTGCTAATTGTAATTGTTTCCAAAGTTTTCTTGCTGGATCTAATAAACTTCTACCATATGGCAATCTCGATGCATCAAATAACAAGCAAAAGTGTGCAACTTGCCATTCTTCAAAAAACATATTATTAATATCCCATTTATATCTTGTTGATTTTGGATTACCATCATAACCAACTTCTTTGTGAAGTTCTCCTACTGGTAAAATCATACAATCATAAATACCTTCATCTTGATCAATTTCTAATTTCAAGAAACAGTCACCGTATTTACACAATTCTCTTGTCCAAAAACCTAAGTTAAATTCCGCATTTAAAGTGTTGTAAAACAACTCTTGAAGTATTTTTTTAATTCTTAAATTATCAGAATATATCGTAATTACATGACCTCTTTCATTTCTAGTACAAACTTCATCTGAAATAATATCTAAAGCTGCAGCAATTTCCGGAGATAAATCCATTGAACGGAAATCGTTATAAGCTGTAATTCTATCAGAATCGTAAAATAATGTTCTAGAATATAAATCTTGAGCAATTTTTACAGATTGTATATCAAGATATTGTTGTTGTTTCTGCTGAATAAAATTAATATCAGAAGATTGAGTGGGTGGCGTACCCATTAAAACATCTTTAGATTGCTCAGCGGATTTTGCAGGATCTTTACGGCCTCGTAAAGCTCTCATTACGCCATAAAATACACTTTTTGGTTGAAATTCGTTTGCCATATTAGTAAATATCTCCTAAATTAATTAATTTGACTGATAAAACATATAATAATTATTGTTTAGCTAGAGATTAGCCAACTAATATCATTATCATCGTCTGCTTTTGTATTTCTACTAGTTAAAATAACCCCTTCTGTAGATTTTGCATCTAAGTTTATTTTTTCTCCTATGCCAGTTTTCTGATTAGAAATAGACCCAATCATTGCTTTGTATAAATCTCTACTTGCAAAATTTTTGAAATATTCTGTATCTCTAACAAAAAGTAAAACCCCTAAAGCAAAAATCAAATCATCATTAAATCCATCAGAGTGTTCTGGTTTATTTCCGTTATAAATAAAAGTATCAAATTCTTCTAATAACCTTACTGAGTTAATTTTTATTTTACCCTCTCTCATATAAGAATTTAAACTGCTTATAATTAAAGGTCTTGTTACTTGAGTAGTTTGAATACCCGGAATATCATCGTTTTCTTTTATCCTAACTTTAGCTGATGGGTTTATAATATCTTTAATTGATTTTGAATGATAAATTCTATCTTCAGGATATTTTAAAGCGTTTTTAATATTTAAAGTTGTTGCTAAACCAAAACTGTTACACTCAATTACTAAATAAGCATTATTGTAATCTCTACCAACTCTATCTATTAAACTACCAAAAACATCTGGTGGAATTTTACCTTGATATTCTGCTACCTGTTCACAAGTATCAGCATCAAAAACTTCTAAGGTTGAAAAGTCTTTTGAGTCGCCTCTAGCGACATCCCCACCTATGATATAATTCTTTCCATGCTCTGGTTTTTTCCAAACCCAGAAATTTGTTTTTGTGTTTATAAATCTTTCTTCCGTTCTTGTATAATCATAGAAAAATTCAGGCTTTTCATTAATAATAGATCTTTTATATTTTTCTATAATTCCACTTTCTATAACTAATTGTCTTGAACCTTCAAAAGATAAATCTAACTCTTGAGCAATTTTTACTCTATCATATTGTAAACGTTCACATTCTTTTTCGTACCATGGACTGGTAAAATATTTTTGACCATAATCATTAATTTTTTCCTCCATCTCTTTACAATATACAGGATGTTGAGTCCAATGTATTTCGAAAGGAGAAAAATCATTCTCACCTTTTTTGGTTCCAACCCAAGTTCTATGGTATAGGTTACCCGTTCCTTGGGGTGTGCTAATCATGATACATTTACCCTGTGTTGCAGATAATGCAAGACCAGCTGCCATCCAAATATCTTCTGCATTCTCAATGAAAGCGGTCTCATCCAATATTAACATTGTTAATGATTCTCCACGACCTGCGTTTTTAGAACTTGCTACTGCTTTGACCCATGATATTTTACCTTCTGGATTTTTAATGGAAAAGAATTTTTCATTATCCTTTTCTGCTTGAGTATCCGGATCAAATAAAAATTTTGGTAAAAATTGAAAATATTGTTTTACTGTTCCTAAAAATCGTACAGCACCAGCACCATCGTTGGCCACGATTAATATTCTCTGATCCATTTTAAAAAGTAACATCCAAACAACAAATCCTGCTGTAATTACAGAAAGTCCAGTATTATGAACTAAAAGACCATCAATAAAGTAGTTTTCATTTTTAGTTACGGAAATATCATAACAATTAATTTTTCCTACTCTTTCTATTTTTCTAACTTTTGATTGATCTTTTACATCATGTTTTCTTGAATTTGCAATTAAAATATGTTCTGAATTTATTTTTTTATAAATTCCTATGTCATTAATAAATTTTATTATACTTTTTGAGTGAGTTATTCTCAATTTGAAAAAACGATTTTTTTGAAGTTTCATATTTTTAACTTCATAAATATTGCATTTAATATCAAATTTTTTTAATAAAAATTTTACTTGTTCTAAAAATTTCTTACTTGGGGAAGCTATTCCTATTTCTAATCTTTTATTTGTTTTTTTCTTTAAAATACTTATCCACCCATCTCCTGCAAACATTCTATTTAATAAAATTGATAATGAATCTTTATTCCAATAAAAAACTTCTTCAGGTAATATTTTATTCTCTGTTTTTTTTCCAGCTATTTTTTTATTTTCACACCATTCCATGATTGGGCTTTTGGTGTTAACCCCATGTTTTTGATGGGGTAAATAATCGAACCCTTTTAGTTTTGGTGTTTTTCTTAAACTTAATTCTGGAAAAATATAATTTACTGATTCTTCAAATTCATTTAGATAATCAATATTGTTGTTCGTAAATTTTACTTGTTTGATTGTACTTCCATCCGTTATGAGATAAGCTAACAATTTTATTTCATTTATATCAGCTTCAATTTCCCCAAATTGAAATTTTTGATCTAAAATTTCATCGTCAATTTCTAAATCTTTTGCTGATACCCATTTATTTTTATTTTTTATGAAGAAAGGGTGATTTTCACCAATAACAATATTTCTTGAATCTTTTAATTTTATTTTGACACAATCTATTTCTCCACAATCCCAGTGATCATAAACTGTATCTAATTCGTATTTATTTTTTTCAAAATTATAGGAATAAATTATATCTCCTTTATTAATTTCTTTTATCAATTTAGGTCCATCTGGTGTACTTATAAAAGTATCTTCTGGTAAACATTGTCTTGATTTTAGAATAATATTATTCTGATATTTTACAAAGTTTCTAATTGCATTTTCTTGATACTCAAAACAAGATAATTTATCTACTCTGCTTTTTCTAATATCATAAACATATCCATAGTTATTTAAAAAATAAATTGGATCTTTTGCACACTTAATATATTCTTGTATTTCTTGGGGTGTCATTAAAGATAAATATACTTATTATTAAAAATAAGAATATACTAATAATTTTGAATATTAGAGCCCTACATAGATTACAGGTTGAGTAGCATCAGTAATAACACTATAAACTTCTGAAACATAAGAAACATTTGTTGTTTCATTTTTTAAATAAAACTGATGAAACCCTATTGTATTTGATGACCAACTTACTTCATAAGTTCCTGTTGGCCCATTACTCAAATTAATATTTGGAGTAACGGTGTTTGTTTTTTGGCCGTCTATAAAAAAAGCTAAATCAAATGTAACTCCTGTTACAGGATTATTGTTCACATCAAAAGATTGAACTATTTCATATACTGTTTGTCCTAATGATACGTTTGGCATTTTTAATAAATATTACTTTAATTTTAAACTTTATATATTTGATATGAGAATTTTAAATTGGCATAAGTTCTATCTGCTGGTAAAATACTGAAAACTAAATAAGAGTCGCACTTAACTAATCCGGTACCAACCTCAAATTCAACAGAAAAACAAGTTACGTCATTAGCACTTGCAGTATATGGAATATAAGACCCTCTACCATCAACTAAATTAAGTGTTGCTGGATCACTACAATTAAAATATTGTAAAGCAAACCAAAAAACGTCATTTGCTACTATATCATCGGAATGCAAAACTCCACATACAATTATTTTTTCACTAATTCCAATATCAAATGAAATAGGAATCCCGCAATTAACATATGCTACATTCCATGCACCCGATATATTCCAAGGCTCTCCATTCCAGCCTGCTCGATCATTTCCATAATAAAAAGTACTTTGTACGGCAGTCTCAATATAAGAAGAATTGTTTGCAATTAAACCTCCTCCATTAACACCGGAAGTACCAGAAGAACCTGCACTACCAGAAGTACCATTGATGCCAGAAGTACCTCTACTTCCTGAACTACCTGATGTACCAGCAGCACCTGAACTACCACTAGAACCTGCACTACCACTAGATCCTGCACTACCTGAGCTACCGCTAGATCCTGCACTACCAGATGATCCTGCACTACCTGAACTTCCAGAAGAACCTGAAGAACCAGCTGTTCCGTTAGCACCTGATGAACCAGATGACCCTGCACTACCACTTGTCCCACTTCCTCCACCTCCGCCTGTTGTTCCAGTAGAATAAACATAACCATTTGCATCTACTGTTAGGAATCTTGTTCCTCCGTTAGGAGTATTCTCTATTTTTAAATAAGGAACAAACACATGATCATTATCATTTCCGGTTGAAGATAATGATACTGCATTGAGAGTATTTGAAACTCCTCCTAATATTACACCTCTTGTTACATCAAAAATAGAACTGGCATTACTTCCAATTATTAAAGAGTTAGTTGAACCTGTTATTGTTGAAGATGTAGATGAAACAATTGTAGATTTGGTTGAAGAGGATATTACACTAAAATTTGATTGTAAAATAGTTGAATTTGTACCCGAATAAACTTTATTATTATAACCAGACACAAGATTATAAGAACCTTTTTTCAAGTAGTTGGAAACTCCATTAATTATCGTTGAAAAAGTGGCCCCATTATTAGCAGGTTGTAAAGCTTGATATATTGTATTGTTCGCACCTTGAAGAATTATGTTAGTATTCCCTCCAGCTTTATTATTAGATCCATTTAAAATACTTGTGAATCTTCCTTGTCTTATTGCATTTCCAGAACCAGTTCCAATAAAATTATATCTCCTATTAAATCCAGAACCGTAAAAATCGTCCATTACAATACTGTTGCTATTACCATTGATAATTGTTGCAAATGTGACACCACATAAAATATGTGATTGTCCACCACCCACTAAAAATCTATAAGAACTATAGGCTTTTGTTCCAGTTCCGTTAATTATCGTTGAAAGGGCACATACATCAGGAAAAGGATTACCAGCCCCTCTTATAGAATAACTAACGCCAGATATAATATTATTGTTTCCATTTAATATTGAAATCATTCCAAAATTTGAACCAGCACCTCCTAAAGTTTCTCCAGTATTGAAAGCAATTCTATTATTATAACCATTGCCAATTGTACTATATTGTACTAAACTCTGATTTATTCTACCTCCTATTATTGAAGAAAATCTAGTTTGAGCAGTATTGCTGTCACCGTTTAAAATAGTTTCTTTTCCAGATATTGTACTTCTTTTTATCCTATTGCTTTCTCCGTTTCCTATTAAAGAATATTCAACTGAATAAGTTATATTTGATCTTCCGGCACCAATAAAACTTCTTGATCCCCCTGAAATTAAATTAAAATCTCCGTTACCAATAAAGTTATAAATATTGGTTGCTAATGTGCCTCCTGATATTATATTATTTCTTCCGTTTCCTATGAAATTGGTGTTGCCAGAAACATAATTATTTCTTCCATTTCCTATAAAAGAATAAATACCAGTTACCTCGTTATATTCACCACCTAAAATGGTTGAATAATTACTATTTGTTAAGTTGCTTTTTCCATTTAAAATAGTTGAAAACTTTCCAAAAGTTGAATTTCCAGAACCGTTTAAAATTGTCGCATAATTATTTGTTCCGGCTGTGTTAAAATCGCCATTTCCAATAAATGCACGTCTAGAACCAGTGATTAAATTAAAATTACCAGCAGCTATTAAACTTGTAACTGAGGTATTTCTTATAATGTTACCGGTACCGTTTCCAATGGCTGCTCCATCGCTAGTACTTAAAATTGAATTTGAAACTCCATTTAATATGCTTCCGAATATAGTAGAACTTATTGTATTCGCTGAGCCCGCTAACATTACAGAGTAATTACCGGTACTTAATGTATTTTTAAATCCATTGACTATTGAAGAAAAATTAGATGAACTTACGGTGTTTCCTGAACCGGCACCAATAAAAGAATAAGGTGAACTTGAATTAATCGTGTTTGTTTTACCACCGATTATTGTGGAATATTGAGAAAGGCCTGAATTTGACTTGCCAGCAACTAAAACAAAATTTGCGGATGCTTGATTATCTCCTTTTTGTAACTGAGCGGCCATTGTAGCAGTAGTATAAGCACCAGTGCTTGTTCTACCACTTTCCCAAATTGTATGTCTTATTGTAAATGGATCACTTAAGGTATTTCCAGAAATTATTTGTGTAGCAGTTCCTGCAGAAATATTAGGTGCGGTCACACCTGTGACAGCAATTGTGATATAATTATTGTTTGTTGCTCTTGTAACTGATATATTATTTCCACCAGATAAACTCCTCAGATAAACAGTTCCTAAGTTTTGATTACTGTAAATATTTCCAGCTGGAGAACCTGCATTACCTAAATTATTAAAAACTTGTGTGTATGCAATTCCTAAAGTTATACCCGTTTTATATACGTAACCATTATTATCAATTGTTAAAAATTGGAATGGTGTTGTTGGACCTTGATATATATTAGCTATTCTTAAATAAGGAACTGCAGTTGTATATGCAGATAATCCTATTGTAATATTTTTACCACCAGTTATTGTAGAATAACTTTTATAAATTTTATTACTTGCACCTCCTAAAACAGTTGAATGAGTTGAATAAACTTTATTATCGGATCCTTGTACTATAGTTGAATAGGTTCCTCCACTAACGAAATTTTGTCTACCATTTACAATTAAAGAATAATGTGAATTTCTAATTTTATTTTTATAACCAGAAACTAAAGTTGAATATGAAGAAGCACTAATTATATTATATGAACCACCTACAATTGAAGATTTTTGACTAAAATATGATTTATTTTGTATACCATTTAATATTGAAGAATATGGTGATCCACTAATTGTATTATAAGATCCATTTCCAATTGTAGAATTTGGACTAACATTTGATATTTGATTATTTATACCATTTATTGTTGTTGAATATGGCGAACCACTAATTCCATTATAATGTCCATTTCCAATTATAGAGTATCTAGAAGAATTAATATTACCTTTATAACCATTTAATATTACTGAATATGGAGATCCAGTTATATTATTTTGATACCCAGTACCAATTAAAGAGTTTCTAGAAAATAGAATACCCATTTTAGGACCATTCAATATTATTGAATAGTTTGATCCACTAATAATGTTTTTATAACCATTTGTTATCGTAGAATGCAAAGAAGTAATTGCAGAATTTGCTCTGCCATTACCTATCAAAGAAAAACTCGAATAATTATTCTGATTATTTTGTCCTCCTAAAATTCCAGAATAATTACTTTGATTATTAATTGTATTACCACTTCCTGCAACTATTGACCAATTAGAATTAGATGTATTTTGACCATTTTGTAATTGAATCGGCATCAAATAAGAAGAATAACTTCCTCCAGCACTTGTTCTTCCACTTTCCCATAAAGTATGTCTTATGGTAACTTTAGTTCCAGCACTTATTAACTCTATTGCTGTTCCAGCTGACAAGTTATTAATACTTCCACCACCAGTAGATCCTGTTGCAGTGTTAACATAATATCTCAAAGAACGTAGATTTACTACATCCTTATCATGAATTGGATCTGATGCGTTTACGCCTCTCCTACCAAAAAAATTTACACCTTCTGGACCTAAAAGTTCTACCATTTAATTTAAATACTATATCTCAAAATAAATAGTATTTAAAATAAAACGATATTGAAAATAATCAATAAAAATTATCTAAATAAGATTTGGACGATTCCAAAATCACCATCAAATTCTTTTGTGGTTTTAAGAACGTGATATTTTGTCCCATTTATTGCTCTTCCATCAGAACCAACATCAATTTTTTGTGATGTAATTTTTTCTGAAGTTCTAACATATAATTTACCCAATAATCCTATTGGAGCCCATTCTTTTCTTTCTGATCTTGGAATATATTCTTGATTTGGATTATAATTTTCATTAAAAACATTAATTTTTAAAACATGTATTAAGTTTTTAAGATTTATATCATTAATTGAAATATTTTCAGCTATAGTTCCTTTTATATTTGTAGCACTAGGATGTTCTGTATAAATCTTATTGTCAGGACCTAAATGATAAATTTGATTGTTTTCTGATTTTTCACTATTCAACAAAGTAAATCCTGAATAATTTTGATACATTTCTCTTCCCCATATATCTCTTTTATGCAATTGATTCCAAAATTCTTCAGCTCCATCACCAATAATACATGGAGTAGCAGATACAATACCAACAATATTAGAATTGTCTATTTTAATTTTATCTTTATTTAAACTTACAAAAAAACCAGTTCTATCCTGATTGTTTGGGTTTTGATCTTCCCATTCAAAATATTCTGCATAATCGGCTGTTCCATTCTGAGTTAATGCTCCATTCATGGTCGCAGCACCAGTTGAATCTATTCTAAATCTATTGTTTGTAACAGCTGGTGTTGTAGTGGTACCGCCATTTGCAAATACAAAACTATTAGCTCCTCTGGTTCTACCACCTGTTCCTAAAACAACTGATCCAGTATGATCAACAAAATTGCCTGATCCACCTAAAAGTGTTGAATAAGGTGCTGTAATTTTATTGTTTCTTCCACCTCCCATAAAGGAAAAATTTGCATTAGTCATGTAATTTGATTTACCCCAAACTATAGCCGAATAATTACCTGCATATATACCATTACTAGACCCTCCTATTAATGAGCATTCAGGCCCACCATATGGTTCTGCATTTGTATAAGAGTTTTTTCCACCAAGATGAGTAGAATAAGGTCTACCTACATAATTATTTTTGCCATTCAAAACAATACTATAATCACCAAAAGCTCTATTTTGACTTCCATTTACAACTGTTCCAAAAGCATTATAAACTTTATTTTTAAAACCACCAACTATTGTAGCAAAATTAAATCCACCAAAAGTATTTCCAGAGCCACCCAAAATTGAGCTATAAGATCCAGAACCAATTGTATTTCTTTTTCCAGTTACAAATGAATAACTTCCTCCATTAGTATTATTTCCACCAACTGTTAATACAGAATATGCTCCAGTACCAGCTGATAAAAGATTACTATTATTTATGAAAAAATCATTGATTTTTATCCTTCCTTGGTTTAAGGTATCTGTAGATAATATTAGTTGATATGCCATTTTTAATAACTTTTAATAATAAATAGTAAACATTATAAATAAACTATAAAAAAGTTTCGTTTGATAAGCTATCAAAAGTATTATTATTACCCCATTCAATATAAAAAATTAAATCTAAATTCGTATTAGAATTGATTGTAATATAGGTATTAATTGTAATATATGCATTATATTGTGGACTCGGAGCAGTAGCAACTAATTTATAGTATCCTCCATTAACATTCCCAAAATCAAACAAACCTTCTATTGAAGAAACTTGTGCATATTCAATTCCGGTTACCATATCATTATAATTACCAACTTTGTTCGATGTTCTTTGAGAAGAGCTCGCAATGTCAATAGCTAAATCAACCTGTGTATTGTTGTATACTTGGTATAATGTTATACTAGCACCTTCAATACCTCTTGAAGCTGTTGTAAAACCAAAAGATGAATTTGTTAAGCCAGTATTTGGACTTTCTCCAACTACATATAACCCTAAAGAAGACCAAGTTGCAGAAGAATAAAGTGCATTTCTCCAATCTTGAGTATATAAAGTTCCATTATAGTGTACAGTTACATCATATATTGTACTTGTGTTTGCTGATGTTGAAGCTGAAATTGTGTTTGCTACCATAACACCGTTTGTAGTAGTCGCAAAATTATATGTAATTGCACCTACTGTATTTGGTGATACGATTGTCATTCCTGAAATTTGGTATTGACCAGAATAATCATAATCAACATAATTTCTCCAAGTATGACCCGAAAGCCTAAAATCACCTGTAGCTATTATACTAGCTTCAACAGAATCAGACCAAGTTGTAATATTTTGTTTAGTATTAAAAATATTAATAATTTCTTTTGTATTTCCTATTCTATAGATAAATGAATCATTGGCTCTTAAAGGTGTTGAAAAAGTTCTTACAAATTCAGCATCTCCAACTTGTTTGTTTATAATATAATTATAAATATCTGAACCAGAAAACGGTGTATCTTGTGTATCATAATTGACTTGTAGTTGATAATAATCTCCATCATCAACGTTAGAAAAATTAAAAACTGGACTTAAATTTGTTGTGGTTCCTTGTACTGCTATTGCAGAATTACCACCAGAAACATTTAGATTAGCTTTTTTAGGAGGAACAAAATATGTAAAAAAGGCACCATTTATTACAGATCCAGAAAATGGCGTATTTCCCGTTATTGTAGCAGGTCCAATTCCAGATTTGTATGTGGTAGTAGCAGAAGGTTCCAAAAATAATCTAGTTGGAGTATTGTTATTATTGGTATCTAAATAATAGCAATCTCCTAATGTCATATCATTCGGTTCTTCAAATGAAAATACCGTATCTATTATATATTGATCTTTATCTGAAAATACATATTTCGTAAAATTACCTATATCTTTATATTGTGTTGGAAAACTATATGTATAAGCACTATTTATGATGGTAATTCCCGAAGTATTTTCTTGTATTTCTATTAATGGAGTAGTTAAATAACTATCAACATTAGCAGTTGAAGTGTTTGGATTTGATACATAATCAGTATAAGCAGAAAATGGTAATCTATATAATTCATGTATAATTAATGTTGATCCGGTATTTGTTAGTAAAGAATTTATAGAATCTCCTGAAAAATATATAGTATATTCTTTACCATTATTTATATCATAACTTATAGAATTATAATCTACTCCATAATAATTTAAACTAGCACCTTGTATTCTATAGTATGCAGGATAATCATATGAAAAAAAATTACCTAAAGATATTTTATTAAAATATCCTAAGGTATTTTGTGTTAAAACTTGTGAAGATGTATCGTTATCTCCAGTTGTTTGTGATATTATATAATTTTCTAATGACATTTTTTAATTAATTAATTAATCTATAGGTGGTACTGCTGGTTGTGGTCCATAGGTTCCACCACCGCTAGTATTTCCTGTATAAGGTTGAGGTGTAGGCGGAGGAGTTCCAATTGGTGTTCCAGAAAGCGGAAATAGTATAGTTGTTCCTATAAATCCAACTTTTTGTTGTGTTTGTGTTAAAGCACTTAAAATATTCGCACTAACATTTACTGTATTTATAACAGGTTGAAAGAGCTTTACTACTTGTGCTTGAGTTTTTACAGTGCTAAAATTTAAATTTGTGATATCATTTACATTTGAATTTACTACTATGCCATTTATATTGCTTTTGAATATGTTATTTACTTTGGAAGTAACTACAACACCATCAATTTGATTATAAAATTGATCTGGTAATTTTGTTTGAAATTCAGAACCATCATTTATTCCTTTTGGGTAAATAAATTTTTGTCTATTGAAAACTGTATTTCTATAAATTACTGAAATTCCTTCAAATATTGTTGTAGCTGGAATAATTTGCTCAATATAAGTAAAAACTTTAGATTCAATTAGTTTTAAAAAGTTTTCTAATTTTCTAAAAGTTATCATGTTTGAAATTTCACCATTTACATTCCAATAATAATAAGTCAAATAAATTTTTCTTAAATTAGGGTAAAAGTAATTGTGGTGAGGTTCAAAAGATGTTTTTCTTGTTTTAACATCAATATTATTATTATAAACAAAATTTAACCATTCAGACATTGTCCAACCACTTATTTCTGGGGGTGCAACTAAATTTACATCTGATAATTTATAATCTGATGGTAAATTAACTGTTGTATTTCCTGTATAAAAAAATCCTATTTTATACCAATCAAAAACATCACATTCTATTGCTGATGCTGGATCTAAACCAACAGTTATTTCTTTTGAATTAATTATATTTTCAGTTCCACTATAAGTAGGATCTCCAGTATAAATTTTTACATTATCAACAGTTCTAATTGGATCAAATTCTGGTCTCCATTGATTTATGTAATAATCACCGTTACCTCTTCCCGGACCGCCTTCTTGAAAAGCAAATTTACTCTCATTATAATTAATATATCCATTTTCATTAACAACAGTTGTTGGTTCAGGTGTGAAAAAGGCAGTTGAAGTACCTACAGTTTGATCACCTAATCTTGAAAGAACTGTACTTGCATTTTTTTCAATTTTATAAACAAATTCATTGAAATTTACTAAACAATCTGGTGCCCCAATTAATTTAAAAATAAAAGTTATTGCTTCTCTAGTTCCTTTTCTTTTGTATAACCAATTAATGTTGGTTAACATTCTTCTCCATAATTCTAAATTATAATCCTCTAAAGTCTTGTTGTTTCCATCTTCTTGGCCCAAATATTCAAAAAAATCAGTGTCTGTAAAATTAATAGGTTGTTTCCAGCCTAATAATTCTGTTAATCTTCCTAAAAATTTATTTGAAATAGTTTCTGATTCCGTATAATCATATGAATGAGAATATGCTAAATTATCAATATATTCTTTTATTTTATCAAATTCTTCAGCGTATGTTTGTATTAATTTATTATAAATTTGACCATCGGTATCAAGTTCTAAATAGTTTTCTGGGACTATTGCTCTAACCATCCAATTAGTTTTTATTTGATCAGTTAGTGTTGCATATTTTAATAATTCATCAGTGAAATTATCAAAATTAGTTCCATAAGAATCTGGGGCAAAACCATCTATTGATCTTGGCCAAGGTATCGATTTTTCAAAAAATTGATCATTATCTGGATTTGGAACAAGCCATTTACCACCTTCTGTTAATTGATACTCTAAATTATTTAAACTTCTTTTATATTCAAAATAACGTTTTTTTGAAGGTCTTATATATATAGCATCAGTAGTATTGGCTGTAAAAATACCAGATATTCTAAAGTTTAAATGATAATAATCTGAATAAGCACTATAATTATAAGATAAAATTGGATAAGCTGGAGTTGTATTTAAAGTTGTAGAACTTAATTGAATTTCAAATTGATTAAAATTATCAAAAACAGTTAAAGTATTAGAGCTCAATGCATTATAACTATTTCCTGAAGTAAAAATTATATTTCCTTGATTAGTAAATGCAGAGCTTATTAATGTAATTTCAGTATAACTTAGTTGAGTGCTTGAAAGTGTAATAAAATTTGTTTCTCCAACATTTGAATCATAAGCTAATATAGCATACGGATATCCTTCAATTGTTTTATTAATAGAATTTGCTAATCTTGTATAGAAAGAGCCAAAAAATGAATAAGAATTTGGATCAGTTAAATCAGGGTTCAAATCATTTTCAGTGAGGCCTAATGCTTTATTTACATTAAAATCAGAGGAAGTAAGAGATGTAAGGTTTTGTAGTCTATCAAAACTTAAATTTTTAATACCTGTTGAAAGTGTATTTGTTAAGCTTCTTTCAATTCTAAAGTCACCAAAAGTAAAAATTGATTCGGTATTAGTGTTTTGATATAGTTTATCCTGCCCCGGAATACTTAGGGTTGATAATGTATTATTGGTAAAAAGAGGATCCGGATCAAAAAACATGTTTAGCTAAAATAATTTGTTTTAATTTAAAATAAATAGAGATTCAAATTTTTTACTATCTTTTGTTTTAAGATTTTTTATTTTTTTTTTTCTAATTCTATTTACTTTAAGTATATAAAAAATATCTTTAAAAATAAAAAATGCCATTTTTACCACCAGAATCAAATACATATATAAATGTTAAATTGACAGATGCAGGTCGAAGAATGCTTTCTTTGGGTCAATTGCAGTTTTCTAAAGCTGTTGTTTCTGATAGAGAAATAGATTATGATATTGACAGAAAAGATTTAAATGGATTAAGTCTTTATAATATTAGTAACAATAGAGTTTTATCACCAGTTGGGGATTATCCAAATGTTGATCCTATAAATTTTGATGGAACACAACCAGTTCAATTAACTAATCAAATCATTCAATCAGTAAAACAGTTTGCTACAGCTCAAACGGCAACTTTTGGATTACTTTCTGGATATTCTAATGCTTGGCAAATTCTATATCAACCATCAAATTATGGTTTAGGTTATGCTAATGTTGTTTATGGATCACAAACATTTGGAAGTAACGAAATAACGTTTAGCAGCGTAAGTGCTGGTTATACTCCAGCAGTAAACGATTTAGTTTATATTACTTGGGTTCCGGGGCAGTATGCTACTAATTTTCCGGTAACTACTAGTACTGGTCTTTTAGTGTCAGGAGCTCCATTTAATGGTATGTGGTATAAACTTACTTCTGGCATAACATCAACTAAATTTATATTAGACAGATCAATTCCAAATATAACTGGAACAGGTACTGTTGGTGCTTATTTTTATCCAAATGATGCTATAGAAACATATTTTGGTTCAGGATCTACGCAACAAACTAAGTTTTGGAATATGAATATTGTAAGACCTTATGATGTTGCCGGAACTGATTTAACTGTTCAAGGTGTTTCTGGATATTCAAGTTATGGTTCAATTGAATATGCTGGAACAAAGCATTATTTAGGTTTTGATGAAAGTTATCCTGCTGTAGGAATAATTCATTATACGAATAAATTCAGTGGGGAAACTTATGGAGAACAATTTATAGAAAAATCTGTTATTTTAAATATGCCAACAATTTTATGGCATAACTATCCAGCCAATAATGGCGAAGCAACACAATATGGTTTAACTTTATATGATCAATACGGTACTACACAATATGATTCAGTTTCTAAAACCACTTATAGAGATTTAAGAGACGGAATTCAATCTACAAATAAAGTTATTGGAAGAGTTTATCATAAACTTCAATTATTTGTTATTACCGATCAAGATTTATTAATGACTATGACCTATAAAGGCAATAGATCATATACCTTACCAGAACCAATAGTTAATTTAGTATCAAACCCTAAAGCACCATTAACAACTAATCAAGTAACTGGTTTATGTGAATCTGGAAAAACTTATTTTGTTACTTATTTGGTTGAACCTAATATTGGTGGAACTTATAGTTTTGGATATACCAATCCTATTTTTTGTGGATATATTAAACAAATTGATGGACAAGTTGATATTAATGGAAATCCTCAATTTTTATCAATTCAATTCCCAACTAACAGTTTTCCTTATATGAGGAACGATGCAGCAATAGCTAATACAGGAACTGGTTGGAATGCACAAAGGGTTAAAATATTAGTTAATGAACAAGAGAAATCATATGATTACATGGCAGGTAATGTTCCTGCTACTGATTGGGTTGTAATGTCTGGTCAGGGTATATTTGATTGTACAACTGCAACTCCAGCGACAAATACTATAGATCCTGTAGCTTTGAATTCATATCAATTTATAATGTCTAGAGAAGATTATACATCAGGATCAACAGATGGAAATTATGTAATGTGGTCTGGACATACATCTAATGGAAATTATTTAAATTTTGGTGATGAGGCTTTTTTCTTTGGAACAGTAGATGCTCAAGTTTTTACAACTACTTATAAAACAATAATAACAGTAGTTGCCACAAATTATGAATATAACTCATCAACGAATGATACATTTAATTCATTAAATGATGATTATACTTATATAACAGAAGTAGCAATTCTAGATGAACAAAATAATACTGTGGCTGTTGGAAAACCAACTTATCCACTCAAAAAAGCTAATTCTAGATATTTAGCTTTTCAACTTATAATAGATTTTTAAAAATAAAAAAATGGGACTTATACAAAGTGCAACAACAGTTTATGCTAGGGCATATTTAACCGAACTAGGAAGACAGTATCTTTTTGATAGTTTGTCTAAACCTAGATATATTCAATTATCAAATGGTCAAACAGTTGATAGATTAAAAATTGCTAGATTTTCTTTAGGTGATCCGGATGTAAATTATAATATAACAGATCCTTTAACTTCTGGACAAATTCCAGATTTATCTGGTGAAAACGAAAACGCTGTTACAGGAGCTAAGGGAAGAACTTTAGATAATTTAATTAGCCCGGGAACTTCAAATATTCCAGCTGAAACTATAGATAGTGTTGAATATAAAACAACAACAACAAGTATTAATTTTAATACTTCAACAGCACCTTCGGCATTTCCGGTTGTTATAACACAACAATTACAAACTTTTGTTGATGGTTCATTGGTCAATGATGGTGTTTATATTGTTTCCCCAACTAGTTATGGTCCAAATGTTTTAAATAATAATGAATTAATTATTACATTAAAACGACCAACTACTACGAGTCCGGGATATAGATTAAGGATTTTTTATCCAACAACTGGTTCTAATTACAATAAAGTAACTTTTCAATTTGAAAAGGCAAATCAAGTTCAAGGAGTACCTACAACATCTGTTGTTACTGGTATAAACCCATTAAATCCAAATGCAGGCGAAGGTAGAGGTATTGTGAACTTAGATACTGCAACTAATAATAATGCAGGTTAATTAAAAATAATAAAATAAAAAAATATAAAATGGGAAGAGCTATAGTAAATAAATCATTATCATCAAGATTAACTCAGACAAACTTTTCTGAGTCAAATACCTCATTAACCTTAGGTCCGCCAACTAGTAATGCAACAAATCAAGGCGAGGCAGTATTGCCATCGGCTAATGAAGCTGTTTCTGTAAATCAGTGGGTTGCAATGACTCAAGCAGATCAAGGTTTATTGGATGCTATTTATGATTTTATTAACACAACCAAAGAAGGTGTTTCGGTGATACCAAATAATTTAACGGGAAGAACAAAAAAATTGTTCTTTAATTTTTACGGAACGATGGGAAAAAGTGTGAAGCCCGGTGAAATTGGACAATTTGAGGTTAATTTCAGTTATCCTCCTGTATCATTCACAGACACTTCAACTCCATCAATAGCATAAAATAAAATTTAAAAAATAAAAAATAATAAAAAATGAGTATAATAGATCCTAGGTTTACAAAAGCAGTAAGTTCATCACTTACAGTACAGGCAGAAACTTTAGATGATAAAATAATATTTGGCAGTGATTTGTTGTTTACTGTTTGTAACAGATCTTCTATTGTAGATAATAAAGGTAATTATTTTGTATCATTTAATTTACCAACAGATTCAACTGAATTATCAACTGAATCAACTGTAGCAAAATATTTTCCAGAATTATATCAATTAAATAATGATAAAATTGTTTTTTGTTCTATTCCATCATCTCAATACTCAGAATATATTGATGGTAGGTCTATTACATTATTTGTCCCTACTGGAGGATCAAACCCTGCTTCTGTAACAGGTTTAAAAATTTATTCTTCTACTTATACATCTGATAAACCATTGAAATATGGTGAAACAAATCAACTATTAGGTGATAATGTATGTTTTTTATTTTCTGATTCAATTAATAAACCTTATACCGGATACACTGCTAATGAGATTGGAGTGAAAACAAGTATGTCAGGAAACACTACTTGGGAACCAGATCCAACAGATTATACAAAAAGACCATCAGCTGTTTCATATAGAGAAGTTTTAGGTGGTGGTGTTTCTTCTTTGTTGAATCAATATAATACCCCTAATGGTTTAAATACTGATACAAGAACTGGTAGTTATTCGATAACGCCTCCAACTAATTTTCCTGATGGAATTGCAGGATATAATTATGATGTTCCTGTTGGTTTTTGTTATTTGGATATGGGTATTTGTGTGATAACACATTCTGCAATTACAAATAATATTCTTTGGTCCTTAGGTACTTTAGCTAATGGTGGTACTTTATTAAATGATTCTGGTAGAACAGATGTTTATTTTGCAGGAACTCAATCTAATGGAGATCCAGCGGCATATTTAGAATATACTGATATAAACACTTCATTTAAAACAACAGCAGTTTGTTTAGCAATGCCAACAGAATTTTGGATTTCTAATAATTCAACTTGGGATAGAAATAGTGCATTAAATAACTTAAACTCTCAAACTGGTATTTTAACTATTGATCCAGTTTATGTAACCGAAGTAGGTCTATATAATCAATTAAATGAATTGGTGGCTGTTGCTAAAATGTCTGAATACGTTGAAAAAAATTATATTAATTTAATAACTTTCAATATTGATATAGATATGTAATTCTATTTGATATTGTAAATCATATAGAATCATACTATGATAGACCCTAGATTCACATCGCCTGTAAGTGGCTTTTTGTATATAAATGAAGAAAATGAAATACCAGTATCATTATCCGGTGCTAATATTTCTTTGACTTTATGTAATAGAACAGCAACTACAAGTAATTTAGGAAATTATTTTGTTTCATTAAATTTACCAGCTAAAGAATCTGATTTCCCAAAAAATTCTGGTTTGTCTTTTTTTTATCCAGAATTACAACAATTAAATGTTGATAAAATATTATTACTAAAAATACCCAATACAGCATATACTGAATATATTGATGCAAGGTCAATAAAATTAAATTTACCGGGATCTGGAAGTACTGCTAATTTTTATACTTTATTTTCTAGTACATATTCTGGTGTTTTTCCTGATAAGTATGGAGAAAGAAGTCCATTATTAGGAGATAATATAACTTATTTATTTTCTGATAGTGTCAATTTACCATATACTGGTTTAACTGTAAATGAATTGGGTATAATCACATCACATTCTGCTAATACTTCTTGGAACCCTATTTCAAGAAGATATGAACAAAGACCATCTGCTGTTTCTTATGGTGAAGCAAAGTTAAGTAATGATACTATTAATACTGATAGAAGAAGGAGAATGAACAAAGCTGTTTTTACTGATGGTCTCTATCCTGATTATCGTGGGATAGGATTAAGTTTTTATAGTATTATTAGTTTTCCCCCATCTTCTTTAATAGGTTATGTTGTAAAACCTGATCAAAATTATTTTAAAGCAGGAGATTATATAACAGTTGATTTATTTTTAAATACAACACCACCTTGTGTTGCAGGTACTGGTTATCCAGTTATTGTTTCAATTAGCTCTGATACTAGTACCAATAAATATTATCAGTATTCTCCAGATCCAAATTATGGTGGACCTTGGGATATAATTTATGCTACCACATGTAATCCGGGTGTTATTACAAATAAAAATCAACCCGGATATATATTTGAAAGTGGTGGAACATATTATAATTATGATATACCAGTTGGTTTTGCTGTTTTAGATAAAGGATTAATAGCTATTACCCATCCCGACATAGTTGATTCTATAGATTGGGATTCAGGTTATCTTCCAGATGGTTCTCCAAATACTTTGGCTGAGACAACCGATATTTATTTTACAGATACAAACACATCAATATATGGCGATACAGAAGCTGTTTGCCAATTAGATTTTTCAGCACTTGATACAGTATTTAAAATAAGAACAACTTGTAATACATTGATTGGGCAGTATTATGTATCAAATAATTCAACTTGGGATAATGCACTTGCATTAAATCCATTTTCTACTAATCAATCAGTATCAATTACGGAATTAGGATTATACAACGAATTAAACGAATTAGTAGCAGTGGGTAAGTTTTCAGAACCAGTATATAAAACTGCTTTTGATATTTTTACTTTTGAAGTTGATATTAATCTTTAATTTTTGTTTTAAGTTTTTAATTTAAAAATTATGATTTTAGCATTAGATATTTCCACTTCTGTAATAGGTGTAGCTTTATTTGGTTTAGAGAATGATAATTATAAATTGCATGAATTATCTTATAAAAAATTTAAACCTAAACATAATTTATTTGAAAAAATAGATGAATTTAAAGATTTTTTTAAGGAATATGAAGATATTATAATCACTGATATTAGCATAGAAGAACCTTTAAAAAAATTCAAAGGAAAATTTTCTAACGCAGACACTATTCAAAAATTAACTCAAATGAATGCTATGGTCAGTTTATTTCTTTATGAAAAAACTGGCATACAACCAACTTATTATAATGTTTCTTCAGCCAGAGGTATTGTTTTTCCTGAATTAAAAATGCCAAAGTCCCATCCCAATAAAAAATATCTTATTTGGGAAGCTGTTAATAAAGCTGAACCTAAAATTATATGGAAATATAGTAAAACTACTCACAAACTAATTGATGAGAATTTTGATATGGCCGATGCTTGGGTAGTTGGTATGGCCCATGTTTGTTCTAAAATAAATTCCAAAACTTTAGCATAAGTTCTAATTTTTTATTATTTTTGCTATAATGATGAGTGGCGAAAATAATATTGTAATAAGTTCTATCCTAAAAAGGATGCTAGGGGATCCTAAGGATGAGTATGAAAATATTGTCCAGTTTGAATTTAATTGCCCAAGCTCATATTGTCGTAATGATGTTGATAAGTTTAATTTAGGATATAATTCTGACCTTAACATTTTTCATTGTTGGAAATGTAAATATAAAGGTTTTGTTAAAAAATTAGCGGATGATTATGGTAATGAAGATGAAAAGGAAAAAATAAGATTAATATTTCCAAAAGCTTCAAAAAATTATACTCAAAACATACAGCAAAATAACAATATAAAGAAAGTTAGTTCAGAAGATGTAATTTGTGAGCTTCCTGAAGGATTTAAACCTCTTGTTGAAAAATCAAGTTCTCCGAATTATAGGAAAGCGATTAAATATTTGCAGAGTAGGAAAGTAGATTTTGATACTATAAAAAAATATAATATTGGTTATACTGAAGATGGTCCAAGGAAATTTAGAATTATAATTCCTTCTTATAATTTGGATGGTAAAATTAATTATTATGAAGCTAGAAGTTATGTACCTTCAATAAAGCCAACTTATTTAAAACCAGATTATCCTGATAAACAGGATATAATTTTTAATTTAAAAAACATAAATTTCAATTTGCCAGTTTATTTAGTTGAGGGTGTTTTTGATATGTTTCCTATAATAAATGCTATACCATTATTAGGAAAAACAATTTCAGAAATTTTACTTAATAAATTAATAGAGAATCAATCTAAAGTCATAATTTGTTTAGATGAGGATGCAAAAAAAGATGCTTATGATTTATATTTTAAATTAGAAAGTATGGGTTTAGATGTTTATTATGTTGAAATTCAGAACGATATAGCTAAATACTATGAGACAAATGGCAGAGAAGCATTAATAAATCTTATAAAAAAACATAAAAAATTAGATTTTAACCATATTTTTGTGGATAAGTTAAGAAATAGAAAGAAGGGATACGCAAAAAACCTTAATTCTGATTTTGTAAAGAGAGAGTTTGAAAGATTAAAAAATAAAATTAATGAATAATAAAATTGCACATGTAGCGGATCTTCATATAAGATTCGGGTCAAGACATCAAGAATATAAAACTGTTTTTAATAGACTTGTAAAAGATTTAAAAAATGAATCTCCAAGAAGAATAGTTATTGCTGGAGATATTTTCCATTTGAAAATAAATTTATCACCAACATCTATTGATATTGCTGGTAATTTACTTAAGACTTTATCTAAAATAGCACCTGTTGATATAATTATTGGTAATCACGATTTTAATCAGCAAGATTTAACTCAAGGGGATGCTATATCACCTTTAATTGATTTATTAGAAAATGGTTATATTGTAACAAAAGATTCTCCTAAGCTAAAAAAACCTAAGAGTGGTAATGGTGTTTATTTTTTCAGAGATTCCGGTTTTTATAATATTGAAGAAGATTTAGTTTATGGTGTTTATTCTTTATTGGATGAAGAGATAATTACTTTGACTGAAAAGGAAAAAGATAAAAAATACATAGCTCTTTATCATGGTCCTGTTTATGGTTGTGTTAATGACAATGGTTATCAATTAAAAGGTGATGAGTTACTTAAGATAACTGCTTTTAATAATTTTGATATTGTTATGCTTGGTGATATTCATGAACATCAGTCGTTTGAAAGAAAAAATGGTGATACTGCTGCTTATGCATCTTCTTTAATCCAACAAAATTTTGGTGAATCAATTGAAAAGGGTTATTTAATGTGGGATTTAGAAACATTAGAGTTTGAAAGAAGATATGTTCCAAATGATTATGGTTATTGTAAGTTAAATATCACAAAGGGCGAATTAGTTGATGAACGTTTACAAGATTTAAAATTTTCTGTTGATAAAAAGAAAACACGCATTTATATTGAGATCGAAGATGATGCTGAAAATGAAAATGTAGAAAAGAAATCTCAGATTAGAAAATGGATTAAAGACATTCATGGGTGCGAAAATGTTACCGTAGAATTTAAACCTATTCATAAAGAAAAAACTCTAGAGTCAGAAAGCGAAAGTTTATCTTATGAAGATTCTGAAAATTTTGAGAAGTTACTTTTGGATTATTTAACACAGAATTCTTATGAAAACATTGATGATGTAATCGGTTTAAGTAAAGAGATAGACTCAAAAATAAATTTGGAAGTCCAAGAGAAAAAAGGTGCCGAATGGGATCTTAATAAAATGGAAACATTTAATATTTTTTCTCATCCTGCACAAATTAATCAATTCGATTTCGATAAACTAAATGGAATTACTGGAATATTTGGTAAAAACTATTCTGGTAAATCTAATATTATTAAGGCTTTAGTATGGGGTTTATACGAAAAGATTCTTGGCGGTGGTGATAATCATAAAGTTGTAAATTTATATACTGGTAACAATAAAGCTTGGGTTAGGATTTATCTTACTATAGCCGGAACTCAATATAGAATTGAAAGGGGCATAACTGTTACTATGAAGAAAGATGGTACAACTAAAGCAGCTTATTCAATCAAGTATGAGTATTTGACTTATGATGAAGACGGTGATGTAGTTTGGGTTAATGAAGAATCAGATAGAGCTGCTAAAGAGAAAAAAGAATTTAAAAAATTAATTGTTGATAGTATTGGAACATTTGATGATTTTACAAAGATTTCTTTGCAAACACAAGGGGGAAAAGATGATTATTTAAGTTTACAGCAACAACCTAAAAATGATTTGATCAGGAAGTTTTTTGGATTAGAAACATTTGATGTGAAATACGAGTTTGCTAATAAAATTTTTAATCAAGTAAAATCAGTTCAAAAACATTTAGGTGATCCTGCAGAGATAGAAAAGCAAATAGAAGATTTTAATAAAAACATAGGTGAAGAAAAAAACAAATTAGATTTCTTGACTGAGGATAAACAAAAAAATCAAGAACAAATTGATATTCATAACAATGAAATTCTTGAATTAACTCAAAAAATAACTCAGCTTGAAACTACTACTGAAACTAGTGTTGATGGTGCAAATGAAAAGATAAATAAAAACAATACTGCTCTTGAAAAGCTGAATGATAAAATTGATTTTTTAACTGATTGGAATTCTAAAAACTTTATCAAAGAAATTCCTCAAGAATTAATCGGTTTAGATTCTGCAACACTTGATTCTAAAATAGAAAAACTAAGAGATAATTTTCAAAAAAATAAAAATAGTTATCTTTTAATAGATCAGTGGTTAAAAGATAATCCTAAAAAAGATGTAGAAGATTCCGCTTCTTATGAAAATTCATTAGACCAAAATAGACAAGAAAAAATAGTTTTAGAAAATGAATTAAAAATTTCAAGAGGAGAAAAGTGTCCAACTTGTAAACAAATAACAAAGGAAGCGAATCCTAATATTGAAACTGATTGTCTAGCTAAAATTGCGAATATTAATGATGAACTTAAAAAACTTCAGGATAAATTAACAGAAATAAAAAACATTGCTAATCATAATATTAAATTTGATGGAGAGAAAAACAAGTTAGATTCACTTAAAAATTCTTTACAATCAGATAAAATTGAAATAGATAGATTAAAGTTAAACATTGATAAGTTAGCTCAAGTAGAAAGTGATATTAAACACAATGAAGAGGTTAAAAAAAATAATCTTGAATTAGATAGTTTAAAAAATCAAAAACAAAAAGTAGAGGAATCTAGTAAGGATTTAAAAGATCAGATTGAAAAGATTAAAAATAATAAATCAAAAAAGGAATCCAACGATAAAATACAAAACGAAATTCAGGCTCTTAAGCAAAGTGTTGTTGAATATAAATCTGTTTTGTTACAAATTGATAATAATATAAAAGAAGCATCCGGAAACATCAAAGTACAAGAAAGTAATGTTCAAAATCTTACAGATAAATTAAATCAGATTAAAGAATCGGTAAGAATTTATGCTAAGTATTCAGTATATCTTCAAGCTGTTTCTAGAGATGGGATACCAGCACAGATACTTAAGAAAAAATTACCAATAGTAAACTATAGAATAAATACTATTTTATCAAACATAGTTAATTTCAAAATTGATATGTTTGTAAAAAACAATGGAGATGTTCAAGAGATATTTTATTTTAACCCTGATAAATCTGATGCTCTTCCATTATCAATGGGTTCAGGTTCTCAGAAGTTTGTTGGAAGTATAGCTATTACAGACGCTTTACATTCTGTAAGTTGTTTAATGAAACCAAATCTTAGAATCATTGATGAAGGATTTGGAACACTTGATGAAGATAAAACTGCTGATATTGGAAAAGTATTTTCATATTTGAGTAATCGTTATAAAAACATATTAATCATTACTCATAGAACTGAAATAAAAGATTTCGTCAACAATATTATTCAAGTAACAAAATCAACTTCTGGATTATTGAAAGAGCAAATTGAATCAAATCCAGATGCAGGTGTTTCACAATTTTCTATAACTTGTTAATATGACAGAAGTTAAAAATAAATACACTGAAGAACAGCTATCTTTTATTCAGGCAGATGTAAAATCTAATATTATACTTAGAGCAACCGCTGGATCAGGGAAGACCTTTTCTGCAGTTGAAAGAGTTAGATTTTTATTATCTAAAGGAGTTGATCCATCTAAAATTTTATTTTTTTCTTATACTAAAGCTGCGGTTGAAGAGTTTAGAGCAAGGTTAAATAATGATCAAATAAAGATTACAACTATTCATGCTTTTTGTCAAGGTATGTTATCCAAGATGAAAAAGTTTAAAAAAGTTGTTGAAATATATGAGTTTATTTCTTGGTATAAAGAAAAAAACAAACCAAAGCCAAGTGCTTCTAGTGAGGTTAAAATCAAATTTTATGAATTAGTAAATGACCTTTATGAAAATGCTCAATATATAAGTGCGGAAATAACTGCATATAAGTTGCAAATTGCTGAAGGTATTCGTTGTAAAAAACCAAACTTTTTTGAAGAATACAATAAATTCAAAAAAGAAACAAAGACCAGAGATTTCTCTGATATGCTTATTGAAATTCGTGATTTGCTAAAAGAAAACAAATGGTTAGTTATGTTTAGAAATAAATATGATTATATTCTTATAGATGAATTTCAGGATACATCATCCATTCAAATGGATATTTTATTGAAGCTAAATGCAAAGTATTATACTTTAATTGGAGATATAGGTCAATCTATATTTGGTTATAGTGGTGCCAATGCATTTACGGTAATGGATATGTTAAAAAAGAGAAGACAGGTTGAGGAAATGACTTTGAGTATTAATTTTAGAAGTTGTAAA
>Ga0114978_10000044_pt1 | contig 91610 bp, 110 predicted proteins | sample S_140212_EF_Meta_FD_87027 | JGI IMG/M metagenome (GOLD analysis project Ga0114978, IMG submission 87027) | Freshwater microbial communities from Lake Simoncouche, Canada to study carbon cycling - S_140212_EF_MetaG | ecosystem: Environmental > Aquatic > Freshwater > Lake | place: Lake...
AAAATAAAATTTCCAAACCACCAAAATATTATCAATCAAAATCGTAATATTTCAAAAAATGGATGTGGCTGTAACAAAAATATCGATAATGAAACTTTATTAAATAAAATTGATAATAAAAAAGAAAATATAATAAATAAACTAAACAACAGAAAAATATTTCTATAAGGAGTAATTATGTGTGGATGTAATAAAAAAGCTGGCCCTGGTAATAAAAAAATAGCATTTTCTCCTGCACCAATACCAACCAGAATAACTTCTGTTCCAATACAAAACACAAATTTAAATCAACAAAATAACACAGCAAATCTACCTATTAACAATACACCAATGTCTTTAAATCAAAATGTAAATATAAATTCATTGGCAAATACACGAAGCAACATACTAAGAAGAAGTGTTTACGAACAAGCAAGAATAAAAGCTTTAAAAAATAAACAATGAACAGTATATAAACAATAACCCTTGGGAGGAATTATGTTAAATTTTGATAAATGGAAAAAAGTTAATGAAAGCTATTTTGGACTTTGCGGAGGTGTGCTAGGTGGGCCAATAACCCCAAATTCTATAGGTGGGCCAATTGCCCAAGGTAATTTTGATGTAAACTCATTCAGAACTCTAGGTGATTCCTATCCAGAAAATTCTGCTCCTAACTGGATGGGCGATGAAATTCCAACAGAAGATGAAGATGAAATGGAAGATGATGAAGATGTAAAAGACATTGAAGATGATGAAGAAGACATTGAAGAAGATGAAGAAGAGATGGAAGACATTGAAGATGATGAAGAAGATGAAGAAGATGAAGATGATGAAGACGATGAATATGAAGATGAAGACGAAGAAGACGAAGACGATGAAGACCATACAAATCATCATCATCATGTAGAAGAAAATAGAAAAAATTCAAGTAACGGAAAGAAAAAATGTATGAAAAGTAAAAAAAATTGTGATTATATGGAAGAAGGAAATACTAGTTTTTCTAGCATTCCAACTTTAGATGAATGGAAAAAAAGTGTTGCTTCTATGTATGACCCTAAGTTTTTTGAAGGTAATTACGATGGCATAAATAATGTCAACGAAGAAAATAATTATAGAAGTGTTGGTGGCCAAGCTAAAAAAGTTAATGAATCTTATGGAAGAGCTATGAAATTAGCTAATCTAGCTGGAGCAGATAATGCAGGAGTAAAAGGTACTGCCCAAACAAAAAACCTTGCAATAATGAGTCTTACAAATCTTTACCGCACATATCAAAATCAAAACCCAAACATGAAGTTTCCTAGCATAAGGCAAATGATGCTTAAACATCTTAATATTGCTATAGCAAAAATGCAAAAAGCAGAAAAAATAGAAGATATGAAAAATGCAGAAAACGCATAGTAAAAATAATTAAATTTAATAAAAGCTCTTTGATAATATCAAGGAGCTTTTATTTTTTCTAAGTCTTTACAAAGATTTTGTGGCAAGAAATTATTAATAAAACGCATGTATCTTCCAGCTTTATCAACTTTTAATTTATTAATAATATTATTTAATTCGTTAAAATCATATCCATAAATATAAACAATTTCATTTTCAACTTCATAAAACTTTTTATATTTTTCAGATTTTAAAAAGTCAAAACAAAATTCAACTATTCCATAAACAAGATTTATTTTTTTTACATCAAAAAGCCAATTATTGCTTAATAATTTATATTCAATTGTATTTTGATATTTTGAATAATCCCCACACTTGTAATAAAGCCTTCTTATGATTTGACCCTGTTCATTGTCAATTAAAGTAAATGGTATTCCCAAAAACAAATCCAACAAATAAACAAATATTTTTATATTTTCTTTTTTAAGAAATAAATCATCAGTAACTTTTAAAAATCCATTAGTTACAATAAAACTATATTTTTTAAATTTTCTTTCAAAGTCATATGCATTTTGAAACTTATCATCAAATTCATCTAAATCATCTACTTCATAATATTTTTTATTTGTAAGTTCGCAATCTATATCTTTAAAAGAATCATTTAAATTATTGATTAAATCAAATACTTTTTCAGACAGATCAAATTCACTTTCAGAATTAATTTCGCATTTTAATGTGTGTTGATCGCAGCCTACATAAGCGTTATAATTATTATGAATTTTATCCAAGTAAAATTTTGGTTTTATTAATTCATCAAATTGAGTAATTATAAAAGATGAATTAATACCTATTTTCAAAGGAATATCTCCATAATAATAGTAATATTTAATTATAATTAAATATTTAGTGTAAAACAAGTAATTTAGGGAATATTAAAAAAATATGACAATTCCATACATAACACCAAATTACGGCCCAATAACTGGTGGCACACCAATAACAATAACAGGATCAGATTTTACATCCATTTCAAACTTATCACTAGATAATTCTTTTTGCACAGATGTTATAGTTGTAAACTCTAACACTATAACAGCAATAACAACAGAACACTCAGAAGGTCTTGTTGCATTGTTTTACATTAAAGAACTGGATATGGCTTTTTATTATCCCAATCTTTTCACCTACATAAATACAGCAACAACTACAACAGAGCCAACAACAACAACTACAACTACGACAGCACCAACAACTACAACTACAACTACAAGTCCTTTAGAAAGGCAAAAATTAAATGCGTTTGCTAAGTTTTTTTATTCTGGCGGTTTAAACAATGCTGATCCAAAAAAATCTTTAGGCGGGGAATCTAGCAATGTTACCGTTAATGTTGGCAAAAATAACATTTTTAATTCTGTAGAAGGTACTTTTTACTCAGAAGGATTAACTGATTACAGATGTATTTTTTTAAAAAACACATCTTCAAATAAAATTTATTATTTATATCTTTCTCTTGATGACTTCTTTTTAGGTAGTGTTATAGATTTAGGATTTAATTTTGTTAATGAAATACAAAGCATTACCATTTTAAATGGGCCTTTTACAAATGGGCAAGAAATTGTTTTTTCTTATGACGAAAAACCTTTTACTGTAATATACAGTACAAATTTTTCTACATGGCTTTATAATTTTAATTATTCTATTACAAAGGTAGAAGGATTAGAAAATGTTACAGTTTCAGGAAGCTCCAATAATTTCAATTCTGTTTTTGAAATTACTTTTAATGGATCTGCTGGTTATAAATCGCATCCTTTACTTGTTCTTGTTGGATATACTTTAACACCATTGCCAAGTATTTCTATTGTAAAAAATATTGAAGGAAGTCCGATAAACATTGTTCCAAGTAAAATTTTAACAGCAGATAGAGAGCCAACATCAATAACATTTTATGATGCCTCCATTTCATCTCCAGTTTACTTGCCCTTGTTAAATCCTGGTGATTTTTTAGCAATATGGTTGCGAAGAATTATTTATCCTAATACAATAGCAGTTGAAAATGATGGTTGTAATTTAATCATAAATGGTAATTATGAGGTAGTAGAAAAATGAGTATTTGTTTTTACGATAAAACTATTTGCAATGAGATGAAAAATATTTTAGTAGAAAACATAATGGAAAATGGGCAAGCTAAAAGTAGTTTGTGCTGTTTGTACTGTTTAACCAATAAATTACCTCAACAACTCATGCTATCTAAAAGCACAATGAATAAAAAATGTCCTGATTGCGACATTCATTTAATTGAAATAATTCAACAATCTAAAATTGGTTGTCCATTATGTTATTCATTTTTTTATGATGAAATAAAAATATTAATTCAAAATTGTCAAAATTTTAAAGATGAAAATTTCAGTAAAATTCCTCTTGGAATCCACCATAAATCAGCTTTAGTTGCTTGTGTGCTAAAAGATTTAGAAAAAATAAAAGGCAAAGAAGAAATAGTTTCTGAATTGAAAGAGTACCTTAAAAATTACTAAGCAAAAAATCTAACATTTTTTTCTCTTCTTGAAGATTTTTCAACAATTCTTTTTCTGTGAATTTTTCAACAAAATCATACAAATCTTTAATTTTATGTTTAATATCTTTTACATTTTTTTGTGTAACCCAATCAACAAATTCTGATGGGTTTATAATTCCTAGCCCTTGCCAAAATCTTGGGCCTTTGTTAGTCATTATTTTGTCTATGTTTTTTGCTGGTAATGCGTGTGTTTTAAATATTTCTCTGTATTCATCAGCAGTTAATTTTAGATTTTTTTCATATTGTCGCTTTGAAGATAAAACTAAAGCAGCAACTCCAACTGCAAATGGGCAAGCCATACTTGTTCCAGACATGAAAGAATATGCATTTTCAGGCACAGTACTGTATATTTTAACTCCTGGTGCAATAAAGTCTAAATTTGGGCCTGTACAACTAAAATCTGCCCTTAAACAATTCTCATCAATTGCACCAATTGATATTGTTTCAGAATATGCTGCTGGATAAAGCAAATGCTCTGTATTGCCAGCATTACCAGCAGCACAAAAAACAATAATTTTATTTGCAACTAATTGTTGTATTTCTTTTCTAATTTCTTCAATTGGCTCTGGTGTTCCAAGTGACATGCAAATTAAGTCTGCTCCATTTTCACCAGCCCATTGTAATCCTTTTAAAACAGATTCCATATTGCCATTACCACTATCATCAAGAACTTTAACAGGCATAATTTTTGTTTTTGGAGCTACACCTACTATGCCAATCTCATTATTACTTGCAGCTATAATTCCAGCACAATGAGTTCCGTGTCCACATTTGTCATAAGGAGATTGATTTAAATCAACAAAATTTTTACCTTCAACTATATTTTCCCTTAAATCTTCATGATTTAAATCAATACCAGTATCTAAAACTGCTATTTTAACATTATCACCTTGAGAAAACTGCCATAATTCTGGAACATTAAATAATTTAATTTGCCAACCTATAGCTTGCCTACTAGATAATACAGAAAAAAGATTTTCTTTTTTATAAGGAAGTAATTTACAAAATATATCGTTTAAATTTTTGCTCATTATAAAATATATATTTTAAAGCAAAAGAAAAAGAAAAAAATTATGTGTAACAATATTCCGATTACTGCAAAATCAACATTCACAGAGCTTAACCTTGGCTCTGGCGGTTCTATCATGGATGAAACGAAAGTTGACTTTCCAATTGGCCCTGGCCCAATTACTGAATTAAGGCACAGAGCTAGAACAGTAATAGCTGGTGAAGATGCCGAAGATATTGCAAGTGTAATCAATGATCATGCTGAAGGATGTGAATATGGAATAACAACAAGAAACATTCCTTATGTTTCTAATTTAATACCAATTTTTTCAAGCATAACAAATGTAATTATAAATTCTACAACACTTGTTTCTTACATTGTTCCTGTAGATTCCGTATTTAATTTCAATGGATTTAGTGTGAGTGGTGATTTACCAGCAATATATCAAGTAAAATATTATAATTTATCATTAACAGAAACTACTTTGCTATCAGTTAGAACAAATGCTTCTAATTTAAATCACAACATACAATTTCCAATCCCAATTTTAAAATTACCTTCTGGATATCAGATTAAAATTACTTGTTCATTGCTTTCTACTTTTGGGGGAAACCCTCCAGCAGCAAACTACGAAGGCACTTTATTAGGATATAAAAATTCTACAGTTTAACTATTTTAAAGCATGAATACAATACAACGATGCCGATATGGGTTAATGATTTATAATAGAAAAGATATTTACCAAGGAAAATCTTTTGAAAATTTTGGTGAATATTCAGAAGAAGAAGCAATTTTATATAAAAAATTCATTAAAGAAGGTGATTCAGTATTTGATGTTGGTGCAAACATTGGATCATTCACAACCCTTTTTTCTAGATTGACTACAAAGAGTGGTTTTGTTATTGCCTTAGAACCAGAGAGACATAATTTTTACACTCTTTGTGGCAACATGGCAATTAACAATTTAACTAATGTTCATTGCTTTCAATATGCATTAGGAGAAAATTCTGGAGCTATAAATATTCCAGAATACAATCACGAAGAAATTCAAAATCATGGTGGAATTCAATTAAACCCAGAAGAAAAAGTAGAAACAGGCTACACGGTAAACTTAACAACACTTGATTTAATTTCTACTCCTAAAAAATGTTCTTTTATTAAAATAGATGTTGAAGGCATGGAACTAAATGTGCTCAAAGGTGGGAAAGTAAAGATTCTAAATGATAAACCTTATTTGTATGTTGAAAATGACAGAGCAGAAAAATCAAAAGATTTAATTGATTTTGTAAAAAATGAACTTAATTATAAAATATACCAACATACTCCAGCATTTTTCAATCAAAATAATTTTTATGCATGCAAAGAAGATATTTTCATAAAAGAAATGGGAAAAACATTTATAAGCTTAAATTTGTTTTGTGTTCCTCAAGAAGTTGAAATAAAAGAAACTGATATTGCTGAACTTAAATTAAAAATCATCTAATTCCTTTTTAACTTCTTGAATCACTTCATCCCATTCGTAATTCAAACTTTTTTGTCTGAATATTTTTAAAGATGGATACCAATAAGTTTTATCAGATGTTGATCCCCATCTCCAATCATTATTATAATCAAGCAACAGCCATGTTTTCTTGTTCATAGCACCAGCTAAATGAGCAATTGATGTGTCAACAGTAATAATTAAATCAAGAGAATTTATAACACATGCAGTATCGTAATAACTTGTTAAATTTTTAGATAAATCAACCCAATTTTCATAAAGAGGAACATTAAATGGATCTACAGTAACATTCATCCATTTTCTTTTTCTTTCAGTAAATTTTTGCAAAACATAAAAATCATATTTTTGCAATTCTGCCAAAGGCTTAAGTTTACTAAAAAACATCGACCTTCTCCAATCATAAGTATGATTGCCACTACCAGCATAAACAATTCCTATTTTTTTATTTTTACTTTTCTTTATTTTAAATTTTTCTTTTATGTCAATGTATTTTTTGCATTCTAATTGCTTCTTATTATTTATTTTTAAATAATAAGGCAAACTTGCAACACTACACTTATAATCATAATTTTTTGTTTTTTTATCTATTTCTGACTGATCAGAAATAGCTTCATCCACAAAATCAACATGGTCAACTATCTCTCTAAATGATGAATCGCAAGTTATCAAAATTTTTACTTTTTGTTCTTTTAATATTTTAGCAAACCTTAAAAACTGAATTAAATCCCCTGTTCCCTGTTCGTTATACAAAATAATTTTCTTGTTTTTTAAACTTTCCCCATTCCAATCTGGAATATTTTTGAAAACTTTTCGTAAATTATTCAATCTGTCAAATGCAGCAAACCTACTTTCGTAATACTTCCAACCCTCTTCAAATAAATTATTTTTTAAACATTCACAGCCATAATTATATTGTGCAACATAATTGCTTGGATTAATTTCAAAAACCTTTTTATAGTTTTCCATGCTTTCATTAGTTTTATGAAATTCAGATTGTATTACCGCTAAATTGTATATGACTTCTTGCTTGTATCCTTCAGGACATTCTAAAGCAAGTTTTATATTTTCTTCTGCACCATTAAAATTTTTAAGCTTGTATAAAGTATCACAAATATTTGTGTAAGTTTGCCAATGCCGAGGAATAATTTGATCACTTAATAAATAATTTTTCTCAGCTAATTTGAAATCACCCAACTGATTGTACATTGCAGCCAAAATCTGCAAAGATTCATAAGCTAAATTTTTTAAAAAAAATTCAGCTTCGGAATATCTTTCTTGAGAAATCAACAATTTGTTAACATTGTGAATTTGAGTTAAATCATTAATCATTTTTTGACCCACAAGAATATATAATTATAATATATAAAATAGTAAGGAATTTATAAAATGGCTGACTTAAATACAAAATCTAGAGAATATGTCATAAAAAAGCATGAATACTCTAAACTTATTGCATTATCAATTGTTCAAGCTAAAGAAATTAGAATAATTGAATTAGAAGAAGAAATTGAAAGATGCAGAGTAGAAATAGAAGCTCAGCACAATTTAACAAAAGAATCAGAAAAAAACATTAGTGAACAAAGAGAATTGCAAAAACAAGAACAAGAACAAAAAGCAATAACCCCATAACAAGGAGAAAATCATGGCTGATATAGTAACAGGATTAGGAATTAATATTTTTGGCAGCGGATATACTGGTGGTGCAGGACAAACTGCACTAATAGTTGATGTGTCAAATAATGCATTAAAAGTAGATAGTTCATCATTTACTCAACCTGTTGTTGGTACTGGCATAGCTGGTACTGCTGCAACTGGTGTAGTTACAATTCAAGGTATTGCTGGAATGACTCCAATTTCCATAACAGGAAATATTACTGCTACTTCTAGTGGTACACAAGTTGTTTCTGGTACTGTAACCGTAAATGGCGAAGTAACAGCAATTCCTACTGGAACACAAACTGTTTCTGTAAGTAATACTGTAACTGTAAATGGGCAAGTAACAGCAGTTCCTAGTGGTACGCAAATTGTTTCTGGTACTGTAACTGTAGATGGTAGTGTAACAGCAGTACCTACTGGTACGCAAACTGTTTCTGTAAGCAATACTGTAACTGTAAATGGAGAAGTAACAGCAGTACCTACTGGTACGCAAACTGTTTCTGTAAGCAATACTGTAACTGTAAATGGTCAAGTAACAGCAGTTCCTACTGGCACACAAATTGTTTCTGGTACTGTAACTGTAGATGGCAGCGTAACAGCAGTTCCTACTGGAACACAAACTGTTTCTGTAAGTAATACTGTAGCTGTAAGTGGCCAAGTAACAGCAGTTCCTACTGGCACACAAATTGTTTCTGGTACTGTAACTGTAGATGGCAGCGTAACAGCAGTTCCTGTTGGCACACAATCAGTTGTTGGAACAAATACTGCGGGAACAGATGTTACAACTGGCATATTTACAATTCAAGGTGTTGCAACTGGGGTATCTGTTCCAGTAAACATAAAAGATTACACAGTAGGAACTGTTAATGACTTTAGCACAGCAGATGTTGCTGCATCCTCAAGCAATACAATAGTTTCTCATGCAGTTCCTAGTGGTTCTTTTGTATTAAAAGGAATACAATCAAGTTCATCTGCTGGCCCTGTAAAAATAGTTGTTAAGGTTGCAAATAGTACATTAACTACAACCTTGTGCGTTGGATTTTTCAGTAGTGCAAATCCTTTTGTTAATTTCAATTTTAATCAAGGATATATTGTTGGTAGTGGTAATACAGTTCAAGTAGTTGGATTTAACAATGCACTTTCTAGTCAAACAATTTATAGTTCGATCAATGGTTTAACTATTTAATTATAATTTTTATTAAATAAAGCCTACAATATAAAAGTTGTAGGCTTTATTTTTTTACAATCAAGATAAATAAAGTATGCACTTACAGTATTACCTAAACCTTGGTGTTAACACTAAATTTAAATATAATGGTTCTGGCCAGATTCAATTAACTGGAAGTGCCGTTACCGCATATGATATAAATAAATATCTTACGCTACTTAAATTTAAACCTTATGATACTGGATATGACATCAATGCAAATCAATGGAAAATTTTAGAAATTTTTGGTGTTAATGGAAAATTTCAATATAAAGTTTGCAACGGAAACACAATAAAATATTTCAACGAAGAAGATTTATTTTCTGAAACCTCTATAGTTCAAATTTACAATAACAAAATTGATCTTGAAATTAATTGCTTGATTTCAAAATATCAAGATATTATTACATAAAGGAAATTATGTCTAATTATAATTATGCAGGATCAGGAATTGTAAGTATAAGTGGATGCTATGCTGCTTATAAAAATATTAATTTTAGAACTAAGTATGGAGTTGGGGATGTTCTTTATTTAAAATATAAAGCTCAAAAAGGAATATTAGAATCAATATTTGTCAGAAATGTAAGGATATTAGGGGGTGCTTTTTCTTTTAATCAAATCGTTGGAATTTACACAGATAATTATAATTTTATTTACAACGAAGAGGAATTGATTTATTTAGATGAAGCAGTAACTTTAAAAGAAAAATATTGTTATCCTAAATCTAATTATAAATATTTTTCAAGTGGCAATATAAATTTAAATTCTTGCAATGGATATGAAAATAAATTACCAATTACAACCAGATTTAAAATTGGAGAAACTGTATTTTTAAAAAATAAAGCCATGATTGGAATTTTAGAATCTATCTCTATTAAAAAAGTAAAAATTTTAAATGAATCAACTTGTAATTTTATAAATGCTCTTTACATAGATAATACAAATTTTTATTACAACGAATATGAATTAGTCAAAGAAGAAGAAGCAAAGCTACTAATGAAAGATTATGTAATTGAAAAAATATTAGAACTTGAAAAAAATAAAATTAATTGCAATATTAAAAATATTGTTTCTAAATGTAGTATTTAAAAATTTTCTATATCAGAAATTAAATCTTCCAATGTTAAACTTTTTACTTTAGGCCAAAAATCTTTATTTAAAAATATTTTAGCAGATGCATCACTTTCATCATCTCGATATGCACCATTATATCTTGTTTTTATAACTGACACTTCTTTGTCCATCAACAAAACCAATGTTTTCAAATAAGTGTCCATGCTTATGCAGTAGTCACAAGAATTTATTATTTGAAGAAATTTTTCAAGATTGATTTCTTCTTTGCTTTCATCATAGCTATAAATTTTGTCATTTGCCAACCACAAACAATTTTTATTGGGAAATAATCCATATGTTTTTATGTCTGAATGATCACTTGTTGTAATTACTTTAAAATTTTTACTCAACAACTTAGCTACAATAACTCTATATTCTTCTAGAGACAAATATCTTCTTCTTGATTCCCCTTTCGTTGAACCACAAGGAGCCAATACTACATATTTTTCTTTGAACAATCTGTTAATGCCAACTTTTTCACTCCAATTAGTTTTAGTTCTAACTCTTGAAATGTATTTTTCAACATTAAACCAATCTCCATAATTACACCCATCAGGCAAATGAGCAGATGTTTTAAAACATGACATGTTAATAAATTTATTATAAATAAGAGGTAACCAATCAGTACCCATTAAATTTCGATGCATTAAACATTCAACATTAAAATAATCACATAATTGTTTAGCAAATAAAAAATTTGGATTATTTGCCATAAATAAAATTTTTGGTTTTGGCTGATCATATGCACATGCCAAAACTAAAAGAAGATCCCCAATACCCCCCATTACCAAATAAGCACTACAATCGTCTTCAAAAAATAAATTAATACTTTTTGTCAAATCTTTAATTTCAGTTATTCCAGCAGTATTGTTTAAAAACTTAGAATTGTTTCTAGTTTTAGATGCCCTTGCAACATCTGTAAAATGTTTTGTTCTTTCGCTAATAGCATTCAAATTAAATTCTTTTTTCAAATCATCAACATTTCTAGTAGTTTTTCTTTTTCTATTAGATAAAACTTCATTTATTTTAGCTTGCAATTCTTCTCTAGTGTTAAAAGATTTCTTAGATATTTTATTGTCTGTTTCCATAAATTATTATATTAATTTTCTTGTTTTATTAGATGGCATATTTTCATTATTTTCTTCATTTTGTAAATATTTTTTAATTTTTCTATAAATTTTACTAATTTTTTCTTCAGGAATCTCAAACAATATGCTGAATGAATCTGTTTTGTTTAAAACCATTAAAAAATTAGTCCAAAAAGAATCATCAATTTTATTACCTAGTTTTATTAAATCTTTGATTTTTTCATCATTGTATTTTTCTTCATCATTAATATTCGATAATCTTTCTAGTAAGAAATTAAAGTTAGTCATTTTGGTTTACCTTTCTTACATTTTCCCAAGTACAAACAATCAGGAAAAGTTCTTGTAATTAAATTCAATGTTGGAGAATCAACAGCAGAATATTTTGATTTAACTCCCCTAGCTTGAAAATTTCTATTATTAACTGGCTCACCATCAACAGGGCCAAAATAATTTTGAAATTCTAAAAGCCAATTTTTAAAATATAAATTCATAATTTATCTATGTTAAAATATAAATAAATTAAACACAGAGGAAAAAAATGCAAAAAAATGGACCTGATGTAAATCATAATTCAGAAGCTCTAAATAATACAAGATGCAGATCACCTCTTGGACAAAGTGAAAATATTGATCCCCCTCCTGGCTATTGCGAAACAGATATATTTAATCAAAATAATATTCCAAACAATCCTGAAAGCTGGCTTGAAGAAAATTCAATCAATGAAAAAATTGGTAATGGTACTGAAAACAATTGTGATTCTTTGCAAAGTGGAAATATTGTAAATGATTTAGATTCGCCTAATAGAAACACAGTTTACAGATATGCAAAATCTTTGCGTGGAACAGATGAAGCTGTAATGGATTTGTTCAGAGATATTGTTGTGCTTGATGAAGATGGCAAAGCAATTCCAGTTCCAATTATTTGGGGTACTGCTGAAAGAGCAGTTCTTGCAATCATTCAAGAAAATGTTAGAAAAGATAACACATTAGTTGTCGATAGAATAAGATTGCCCATGATGGCAGTCATATCAAAAGAAATTTCTTTTGATCAAAAAAGATATACTTACCATCAAGCTATAGATTGGCTCAGAGATAAAACTGGTAAGCCTGGTTTTACAGAATCAGAAAAATATAAAAAAGATACAGTATTTGGTGTGACCAGAGGAATTCCAGTAAATATAGGATACCAATTACTTTTCTGGACAATGTATCTTGAAGATTCTAATCAAATTTTAGAACAAATAATTACAAAATTTAGTCCTATTGCATATATAAAAGTTAGAGGTGTTAATTGGGAAACAATTTTAAAACTTGATAGTATTTCTAATAATTTAGAAATTGATGTTGGAGATCAAGCTTTAAGAATAATTAAATTTCAAATTAACATGACTGCCGAAACTTATGTTGCTCAACCAATAATAAGGAAGAAAGCAGTTTTAGAAACAAGGATAGAAATTGTAAACTCTACAGTAGAAGAAAATATTACAGAAGTAATTCAAAGAATTGAAACATCTGTAAAAGAAATAGGTAATTGTAAATAATGATAGAATTAAAAAATGTAAATAGATTTCCTGTTCAAGTTGTTGTGAGATCAACAAGAGTTCCAAATAGTTTTACATGCTTGAACATACCAGGAATTGGTAAAAAAAATAATATTTTTTTGCTTGAAGATGAAAGAGCAACTGAATATATAGATCGTGCTGTAGAAGCAGGATTATTAAATAAAAGAATAGTTTAAAAGAAACAAGGGAGAAAAAACATGGCATTACTAAAAGGCTTTCCACCTTCTAACACAATTAGCCCCTCAGTTCGTATAGCTGAAAGGGATCTTTCATTTTATGGTAATACTACTCCAAGTAGTAATATGGGAGCATTTGTTGGCTTTGCATCAAAAGGCCCAATTAATCTTCCTACACTCATACAATCGCAAACTCAACTAAATACAATATTTGGCTACCCACATCCTGATGAAGGTGATCCTTATTTGATCTATGCAGTTCAACAATTTTTAAGAACTGCAAGTGCTTGCTATGTTGTTCGTGTTGCAGACACTCAAGTTACTAGTGATACAGCTGCAACTGTTGCATCTGTTAATCTTGTTGCTGCTGGTGAAGTTGTTGACATTTACTCAAAGACAATTAGTGTTTATGGTACATATGTACTGAATAAAGATTATTTTTTCCGTTGGAAACTCAACAATGTATTGGCATCTAAAGTTTTAGTTGCTTTATCTGGCACATATCTTCCAGAAGACTTAGTGGCTATGCTAAATGAACAATTAGTACCATCTGTAGATGGCATTGAATTTTATGTTCATGTTGATGGAGCAGACAGCACAATTGGTGTTAAATCTGTTTGGGCATACGGAACTGCTGCTTCTATTGAATTCATTTCTATTACAGATAGCCTTTATGGATTTCAAAGCGTTGTTGGTCTTGGCACAGGAATGACAAGAGCAACATCATCTGGAAACAATGTTAAATTTCCAACTTCAGATCCTTATTTGGCAGATGGCTTCTATAATTTTGATGGTCTAGACAATCAATATTTAGAAGTTGTTATTACTGGTACTGATAATCCCAATATCGATAATGTTGTGCAAGTAGTTGATCTTATTGGCTTATCTTATAGCACTAGTGGTGCTTGGACAATTGCTCAGATTGTAACAGAAATCAACAATCAAATTATTATGCTTCCTGGTGGCTTTGAAGCTTTTGATGATGCTGACAAATTAGGTTTTAGAACTAAAACAAGTGGTAGAGATGCAAGAATACTTGTTAAAACTAATACATTCCCTGCTGCATCAGTAATATTTGGATTTAGTGGAATAACTGAATTTGGAAGTACTAGCTTTGGCTCTTCCACCAATATTAACATCGATACATTAGGAAGGGTTTCAGGAGTATCTGCAACTAGCGATATATCAATGACAATTACAGCAGATTCTGCTGGTATCGAAGGTAATTATACCGAAGTATTAATTGATAATGATACCGAAACTGGTAATTTTAATATGCGAGTTTTTAGAAATGGAATTCAAGTTGAAGCTTGGGGCCAACTTTCTAAAGCTATTGGAAGTCGATACTATGTTGAAACTTACCTACAACTTGTAAGTGATTATGTAAGATGTATTGATAATACTTTAGTGACTGCTCCCCCTGTTAACAATGGGCCAGATGGATCATTGTTGTCTGGTGGCTCTGATGGCATCCCATCTGATCCAGATAATCAAGATGATTTGTTAATAGGCTCCAGAGTTGCATTTACAGGCCTTTATAGTTTAAGTGAACCAGAACAATTAGATATTGATCTTGTTATTATTCCAGGCCATTCCTCAACCAGAGTTATGCAAGCATTAATTCAAATGGTTCAGGATCGTGGTGATTGCTTAGCAATTATCGATCCACCTTTTGGATTAACTGTAAGAGAAATTATCCAATGGTCTAATGGTGTTCATCCACTTAATAGCTACCCTTTAAATACTGACTTTGCAGCACTTTACTGGCCTTGGTTAAGCATTACAGATATTGACAACGGATTTGATGTTTGGGTTCCTCCAAGTGGTACAGTAGCTGGTGCATATGCTAGAAGTGATAATATTGCATATCCTTGGTATGCTCCTGCTGGTCTTGAAAGAGGTCTTTTAACAGCTGTAAATGATGTTTACAATAGACCAACTTTGCTAGAGCGTGACAGCATGTATGGCAATGGAAATGCCATTAACCCAATTGTTTCTTTCGCAGATTCTTTTGGATTTGTTATATTTGGCCAAAAAACACTTCAGAGAAGGCCAACTGCCCTTGATCGTGTTAATGTAAGAAGAATGTTATTTTATGTTGAAAAGCAAATTAAAAATTTATCTAGAAGATTGTTGTTTGAACCTAACGATGATTCAACCAGAAGAAATTTTATTGGCATAGCAAAAGGTGTATTAGATTTCGTTTCGGTAAATCGTGGCATCACTCAATATAATGTTCAATGTGATACGATTTTAAATACTGCTGATGTTATTGACAGAAACGAATTAAGAGCAAAAATTGGTATTATACCTACTAAAGCTGTAGAATTCATATTCATTGAATTCACAATATTAAGAACTGGTGCTTTGGGTAATTAATCATTAAAATTTTAAATTTTAGACAAGGAGACTTTAAAAATGGCAATTAATATGGGTTTGGGAAAACTAGGATACAACTCTTCAGTTTTCAAAAGAAAATTTAGATGGACTCTTAAGTTTGAAAATATTTGTGGAACAGGAGAGAATATTCCAGCATCATTTGTCAAAGCAGCTAATAGGCCAAGCATGACAATTGAAGAAACGGAAATAAATTTTCTTAATGGAAAAATGTGGATTCCTGGCAAAGCAACAGTTGAAGCAACTGAAGTTACTTACTATGATGTTGCTAGTAAAGATTCTGCGAATGCAATCGCACCATTATTTGTATGGCTATCTACTGTGTATAACTTTACAAACGCTAAATCCCTAGAGCAATCTTCTTTAATGGACCCAAAAACTAGTGGCAGTTATACCGCAGAACGAGGTATTTTGACGATGTATGATGGTTGCGGTGAACCAATAGATGAATTTACTTATCTTGACTCTTGGCCAACAAGTATTAATTTTGGTGATCTTGATTATTCAAGTAATGAAGAATGTACAATCGTACTTTCTTTGAGATATAGAAACTTTGAATACCAGACACTTGGACAATGTGCTCCTAACTTTGCACCTCTTTGTGCTGGCTGTGATGGCACAGAAACTGCAATGGCATTCACAGGAGAAAAAGAACCAACCTAATATAATATTAAAAAAAACAATAAAAAAGGCTTGTGTATACAAGCCTTTTTTTATTGGAAAATTTACAGAAGGTAAAGTATATTATATTGTTAATAGGAGTTTCTGATGGCAGTCAACATGGGCTTAAACTGGTGGCGGGGTGCGGTTTTCAAAAGAAAATTCCGTTGGTTGTTTATTATTGATGGCATAGTTGATAGTGGTGTTAATGCTTTACCACCAGAAAAAGGCAACAGACCTAACATTACCATGAAAAGTGCTGCTTTTGAACATTTAATAGAAACAATTAATTTTCCTCTTAAACCAGAATGGAAGCCTTTTGAATTAACTCTATTTGATATAAAGTGTAAATTTTGGCCAGTTTGGGATAAATGGTTAAAGAATTTTTATGACCCAGAGCAAGGCAAATTCACCCCTGTAGTTGATGCTAAATATAAAAAGAATGGAACATTAACCATGTATGATGGTTGCGGTGAAAGATTAGAAAGGTGGACATTTGAAAACATGTATCCGTCAGAAATTAATTTTGATAATTTAGACATGACTGATAATGCTATTATGTACATAAACTTAACTCTAACATATGATAGAGCTTATTTAGATAAAAATATTTAATCTAAAAATTGCTGTGCACTAATTACTTCTTTTAATTTTTTCAACAAATCATCAAGTTCTTTTGGCTTACATTTCAAAATTCTACAAGCTCCACTTTTATTCAATCTTCCTTTTTTAGTATAAACTTTATTTTCATTCATTAAAAACAATTCTAATGTTTTGCCGTATCCTGCGTTTTCAATTTTCTGTAATAGTTCTTGACTTTCTATAACTTCAACAAAATTATTAAACATAAATCTCCAAAAATTTATTTATATGACTAAGTTATTATAGTCTAATAAAGATTTAGGAACTAAATTGAGCACAGAATATTTAAATAACCGAGTATTTGAAAAACTAATTATAAATTTTCAACAAACAAAAAAAGAAAAAATAAAATATCAAATATTTTATGATGATATAAGCAAGCAAAAAATAAACAATCGAAAAAATAAATTATTTGAAATTCCAGAAGATCAACCCGAAAAATCTATAAAAGAGCATTTTGTAGCACAAGAAGAATTGGCACATGCTTTCCTATTGTTATCTCAGAATATAGTAAAATATGCAAAATTTAGCCATATTGGAGAAGATGATGGTATACAAGAAGGTGTTTTAATTTGTTTTGAAAGAGCAGAAAAATTTGATTCCCAAAAAGGAAAAGCTTTTAATTATCTAACAACATGTATACTAAACCACTTCAAGCAACTTTATAGATCTGCTAGAAATTATCAAGAATTAAAAAGAAAAATTAACGAAATATATAATAGAAAACTTGATCAACTAATGCCTTATAAAAAAAGAGAAAGTAGCTCGAATAAGTTTTATACAAATGAATATTAATAATTTTTATTCTAATTTTTTAAATTTTTTTTTAAATCCAACAAGCACAAAAGATATTATTGAAATAAAAAATTATTACAAAGAAGAAAAACATTTTGAAAAAGCAGAAATATTTAAAGAAATAGAAAATGCAAACAAAATTGAAAATATCAGCAACAATTTTGTTAATTGAAGATGACTATGAAAATTTAAAAAAAACTATAAATTCAATTGTTGAAGAAGTCGATAATATTTTTGTTATTTCAAATAAAAAAATTATTTATAATGACTTAAAATTTACTTTAATCCAAGATAATAAATTCGATGGAGATTTTTCAAGTTTTAGAAATAAAATTAGAGAAAGTTTACCTGACCATATTCTTTTTCATTTAAATTGTGGTGAAATACTTGAAACAAAAGATTTAAAAGATTTTATTGAACAAGGAAAGAACTATAAAGTTAATGTGATTTACGATCAATTCATAATCAAAGAAGTAAGAATAGCTACAAAAAAAGATTTTGTCTTCACCAACAAAGTTTTTGAAAGTATTAATTGCGATAATTTTATAAATTCTATTATAAAAATAAATGCCAGCAAAACTACAAAAATAAATTTTGATTCGTATTTAAATCAATGGGAAAAAAAAGAACCTCTAAATACTCAAGTTTACTATTACAAAACAATCAACAACCTTTTCAACAACAATTTTAATCAATTCGTTAATGATGCAGAAAAACTTATTTTCAAATCAGATTTAAAAGAAGAAAATGAATTACTGCTAAGGTACTATCTTGCAAATATATTTATTTTTAAAATTAAAAATGATCAAAAATTTATTGAAAATATATTAACACTTTTAGCCAAAAAACCTGAAATGCCTGAGTTTTGGTGTTTAGCTGGTGATTACTGGTATATGAAAAACAATTTTAAAAATGCAAAATATTTTTACAAATATGCTCTAATATCAGGAAATTATAAAAATTTTAACGATGAATTATTTTATATGCCAGATAAATATCTGACATATCCAACCAAAATGATTGCAAATTGCAACAAGGTACTAGAAAGTCAAAGTAATTTTAAATTAAATTAATACAGTATGTCTAATTCATTAATAATAACTGTAACTTGATCTTCAAATCTACTAATTGCAATTTGTTTTCTGCCTGGTCTTAAATTTTTTAATTTAAGTTCTAATTCACCTATAGAGCAATTAAAAACACTCCAATTATTTCTAGCCAACTGAACTGCTTCTTCTTCAGGCGAAACTAAATTTTTATCAGGATAGTAATTTCTTAAAGCTTCACCACCATATTTCATTACCTTATGATATATGGGAACATTACATGCACAACTAGGATTTTCAAGAAATTTTTTAATATCTTCTTTTAAATCTTGAGGCAAAGAATCTCTAAAAACACTATCTCTTAGTGCTTTTTTTATATCAATTAAACTTATAATGTTATTAGCTTTGTTCATTGCTGTTATTATTCATTCTTATAAGACTATTTGCTTCCAAATATGTTAAAACTAAAGCCCAAAAATAACTTAAATTACTGGAAGACCCTCCAGCCAAAAACAAATAAACAATAGATTTTGTAATGTTTTCAACATCAAAATATAAGAAAAAACCAAAAAATATTCCAACCCAAAAACCTGTACATTGATAACAATTTAATAACTTTGAAAAAAAATCAGGTAACTTTTTGGCTATAAGTTCTTTAACAGGTTTAAAAATTTCGCCATCTACTAAAATATGGGTAACCCCTATTGAACCAAAACAAAACAACACTAAACTTTCAATTATTTCCATAAAATCCCCTTTACAATATTTTCTTTTCTGTATAAACAAACATCTATACAATTATAATCTTTTGACAAAGCCAATTCCAAATAATTTATATCACTATCAAATAAAACAACAGGTTCTAAATTTAACTTAACTATTTCAACTGTGTCTTTTAAATACTCACCAATGATAAGTAAATCATTTTTCATACATTTTTTTAAAAAATCATTAAGACATCTCATAGCTAAAGTTTTTAAACTTGTACTAAACATGGCCAAATCATAACTATCAAAAAGATATTTGTAATCAGGTAGCTTAAGTCTAAGCTGTTTATCCTTGAAAACTATCTCTTCAACATTGTTTAAATTCAAAAAAATCATTTTTTTATCTCAAAAAAATAAGCACCTTATTATTTTAATGTAAGTTTTAAAATAAAAAAAATTAGGAGCGTAAAAAATGGCTGACGATGTATTGCGACCACAAAAAGTTAATGTTTCAAACTCTAACACAAATGAATTAGAAAACCTACCAGAAAATCATCCTTTAAGACAAGATAGCCAACCAAGTAAACCTCAACAAATAAAAGCAGAAGATATTTCAAACATTCCTGGTGTTTCTGGAAGTATTCCACCTCAATTTCTAAATGCTTTAAACCAAAAAAAACAAGAGCCAAATAACCCTCAAATTCCTGCAAGTCAAACTATTTCTATTCCAAAAAATGCTAGTGTTGAATTAGCAAGTCTTTTAGAAAATCTTAAATCTCAGTCTTATGTTTTTGAAGAAATTAAACTTCCTTCAGCTGGTAAATTTTATAATAGTGAAGATGGCCCTCAAGACGGAATTCTTCATATTAGACCAATGACTGGTGAAGAAGAACAAATTTTGGCAACTCCAAGATTTGTAAAAAAAGGTCAAGCAATTGATATGATTTTCCAACGATGCATTCAAGAAAAATACAATGTTAAGAATTTTTTATCTGTTGACAGAACTTTTCTTTTAATTTATCTAAGAGGCATTAGTTATGGGCCAGAATATGAAGTAGAAATAAAATGCCCTTCATGTGCCAAAAAATTTGCAACAACAATTGATTTAGACTCAATTCCTGTAGACACTTGTCCTGACAACTTTGGGCCTGATTTAAATGACAAGCTTCCTAAATCTGGATTTAGATTTACTTATCGTCTTTCAAACGGAAAAGATGAAACTGAATTACAAGATCATCGAGAAAGAAGATTGAAGCAATATGGAGATTCTACTGCTGATGATACCCTAACTTATAGGGTAACACAATTAACAACAAATATTGAAGGCATTCAAGACAAAAACGAAATTATGACTGTTGTTAAAAATTTACCAGTACAAGATGTAGCATTTTTGAGAAATGTTATTAATGAACCACCTTTTGGGCTAGACACAAAAATACCTTTGAATTGTGCAAGTTGCCTTGAAGAATTTGATATTGAATTACCTCTTGATACTGGTTTTTTCTTCCCACGCAGAAAGAAGACGGAGCAGATCCAAGCTTAGAACTTTGGAAAAATTTGTCCGAAATTATATTTTTTCTGCAATATAGTATGCAAATGGACAGAGCAACAACCTTGCGTATGCCAATATACGAAAGAACATGGATGGTTGAAAGAATGATTGAACAACGAGAAAAAGAAAATGCTGAAGTCAGCAAAGCAAGAAGCAAGAAGTAAAAAATAAAGAATAGAGAGAAAATGGCTACCAAAGAACGATATCAAAATCCTATTGTTGGCGATTTAATAAAATTAAAATTATTTATTTATAATTCAAATAATTTTGCAAATGTTAAATCGATTGAAAAAATTGATATTTATAAAGTTCAAAGTCCAAGTACTGACATCAATAATATTGATGAAAGTTACTTAGTTGAAACTATAAGTGGCACTCAAGTAATACAAGAAAAAACTGGTGTTTATAATTTAAATTTACAAACAAGTAATCCCAGTTATACAATCGGATATTATTTTGATGTTTGGACAGTAATTTTTGAAAACGAAGAAGTTCCAACCAGAATAACAAACATATACCAAATTTATCCTGATCTATGGTATTCCAGCCCAACTCCTATTGTATATGATTTTAGTTTTCAATTTAGGCCCAATAAATTAAGAAAAGGTTCTAAGAGATACATCATATGCCAAGTAACTCCAAATGTTCCAAAAGGAACAGATCTTGAAAGATATTATGAAAACTTAGCCATTCTTGGAGATTTAAAAATTTCAATTGAACAGAGAACTGGCAATTGTTTACCAAAAGAAACTGATTTAAGGATGATTGCTGAAAATGTTCCTGTAGATTATAGAGAGAAAACACAGGGATATTATTTGCTAGATACCACAGAAATGGAACTAGGCATTTATGATATTTGGTATGAGTTAGACTTAGGTGGAAATATTTACATCAGCGACAGACAATCTTTGCAAATTTTTAATTAAGTATTAATCAAACAATTTTTATTTAAAAAAATAATCATCTTTTAATTCAAGTAAATTGAACAATGGAACAGCAGTCCATTCTTTATAAATTAACTTATATTCATATTCACCTTGCAAATCTTTTGTTTTTACAAAAGCCATCCAAGGTTTTCTATCTTTTTTCCATATTAAAAGAGGCATTTTATCAATTCTTACAGAATCAACTTCTGATTGTTTCATAAAAGAATCTAATTCTGAATTGCCATTTTCAAAAACACCATTTAAATCAATTTTTGAATATCCTCCCTTAGATTCAATTACAAATTTAAACCCTTCAGGACAGCACAAATCACCAGTAAGTGTTTCTTTGGCATGCAAAGGCATATTTTTTATTTGTGACCATCTATTGCCACTTCCAAGACTTCTACTAAATTCTTTTTCAAACCTTTCGGTCAAGATATGTGCTAAATTTCTTTCAGTTCTCTTACCTTTGCTACCACCATTTGCTTTTTTCTTTTTCTTTTTTTCTTTCCCTATGTCATCTATTTCAAAATCATCTTCCCAGTCATTCATAGTTTCCTTTGGTAAAACTTAATATTCTAATTAATTAAGTTAAACTCATCATATTTTTCCCAATTATAAACAAAAAACTTTGTTTCAAATTTTTTATTGTGATATAAGATGTTAATTATGAAATTTTTTTCCAAAAAATAAACTTTACACTTCTTCAAATTACAATCTTTTAATTTATCTACCGCATTTTGCCAAATATCTATTGTTGAAACAAAAATAAATTGATTTAAGTATTCTCTAGCATCAATTAAAACTAAAGGTCTAAATTCATTTTTAACTGCCCATAAAGATTTTTTTTCATCAAATATATCTGATAACAAGAAAGTGAATTCACTATTTTTAATCAAACCCAACAATCCTTTAATTTGTTTGAATCTATTGCCTGTATAGTCTAAATAATCAAAATTTAAATCTAATATCTTCAAAAGTATTTCAGAATCACATTTAGAAAAAACTTCATAATTTTTAATTAACTTTTGATATTCATGAATTACACCATTATGAACCAACGCTGTTTTATTTTTAATTCCAATAAAAGGATGATTATTATTATTATCCAACGATGAAGCAGAAATAGAACTACTTTTTCTTGTGTGAACCATCAATAAATCTAAGTTATTGTCTTCAACTTCTTTCCAATAAGTTGTATTAGTTAATTGTGATGCTTTGCCTTGTTGCTTATGATAAAGAAAAATATCAGAGTTGATTTTTGATCCATAAAAACCAGCAGCATCTATTCCTCTTTCTTCTAAAAGAACAAATAAATGCTTAAATAATTCACAAGAAAGAGGGTAGTTTTTTGATTCACCTATGAAACTGGCAATTCCACACATTAATTAACTTGGCCAGCAGGAGGTGTATTTAAATTGCCTGGCCCAGAAGTTAAAGGTAAATTTTCAGGACTTAAATCTCCTGAATTTGACAATTCAGATGGTGCTTCATCATCTGAAATAGTTTTTGATGATGGACTTGCAATTTTATTTACAGGAGATTTTAAATTTGCTACCCCATTATTCATATCAGAAATTATATCGGGCAAGATTTCCTTTAAATCACTTTTTTTTTGGATAGCATTAAATATTGCAACCCCACATTTTTGCAATGTTAACAACGGTTTATCCGAAGATATATCCCAATGGCTTTTAATAATGTTTCTAATATTATTGCCTATAAGCTGACTTGTTTTAACAAGATTTCTTGTTCCAATACTTTCAATTTCACTTTGTAAGTTTTGTAAATCTTGCAAAACATCATTCATTTGAACAGCTAAAAACTGTTCGTTTTCTAAAAGCAAATATTGTTTGAAACTGTTTGTACTCATAAATTATTTATCAATTTCCTCTTCTTTATTTGCAAATTTTTTATTTTTTGCAGCTTCAATTAATCCTAAGAATAAAGGAGATGGTGCAGTCAGTCTACTTTTAAACTCTGGATGAGCTTGTGTTGCTATAAAATAAGGATGTTTATCTCTGTCTAGTTCAATTATTTCTACTAAATTTGATTCTAAATATCTTCCTGTAATTCTAAAGCCTTCTTTGTAAAACTTTTCATCAATTAATAAATCATTAACTTCATATCTGTGTCTATGTCTTTCAGATATTGTTTTCTTTTTATAAAGATCAAATGCCAATGAATCTTTTGCTATATCACAATCAAAAGCACCAAGTCTCATGTTAGAAGATTTTTTCTTTAGTTTTTCTTGTCCAGCTATAAAATGTACAACTGGGTATTTTGTATCTGGATCAAATTCTTGTGAATTAGCAGTCTCAAGACCTACATGTCTTGCAAATTCAATTACAGCACATTGCAATCCCAAGCATATTCCAAGAAAAGGAATTTTTTTATTTCTAACACAAGAAATGCCTTTTATTTTTCCTTCAATTCCTTTTGAATCAAACCCACCAGGAACAATTAACCCATCAATAGAATCAAATATTTTACAAAAAGCCTTATTATCCTTAATCTGTTCAATTTCTTGTGCCGATATCCATTCAATTTCAACTTTAACATTAGCAGCTACACCAGCATGAAAAACTGCTTCTTTTAAACTTAAATAAGCTTCGTCACAATTATCGTATTTACCCAAAATTCCTATTTTAACAGAAGCTAAATCATGGCAATTAACATACTTTTCGACCAAATCTTTGTATTTGTGAATTCTCAATCCATTTCTAGGCAAGTGAAATTTATCAATAATCAAATCATCTACATGCCTATTATAAAATTCAATTGGAACTTGATAAATTGACTTAACATCTAATGCTTCAAACACAGCATCTTTTGGAACATTTGTCAAAGCACTAATTTTATCAAGTATTTTAGAAGGAATTTCCTTCTCTGCTCTACACAATAAAACTTCAGGTTGCAAACCACAAGATTGCATTGTTTGTACAGCTTGCTGCAAAGGCTTGGTTTTGAATTCTTTTATTGTAGGAACCCACAAAATAGGAGCACACAAAGCAACAATTACATCATCTGGATTTTTTCGCTTAAATTGCCGAATTGCTTCCATGAAAGGGCCACTTTCAATATCTCCTACCGTACCACCAATTTCAACTAATACAACATCGTTATCTTTTCCTAAGTTTTTTAATTTTTCAATAATTTTGTTTGTTACATGAGGAATTATTTGAACAGTCTCACCAAGATACTTACCTTCTTCTTGTTCTTCTATAATTTCTTTGTAAATAGTTCCGCTAGTACAAATATTATTTTTAGAAACTTGGCAACCAATTATTCTTTCGTAATGACCTAAATCTAAATCTGTTTCACTACCATCGTTGCAAAGAAATACTTCTCCATGTTCTCTTGGAGCAAGAATGCCAGCATTTGTATTTAAGTATGGATCAAATTTTATTGGAATAACTTTTAAACTTCTTAAAGAAAGCAAGTATCCAATCGATGCAATAGATATGCCCTTACCAATACCACTAAAAACACCACCTACAACAACAAAGTATTTTGCCATTTTAAATTAAACCCTTTTAAATATTCTGTCAGACTTCTTTATATTATTTCTAAGTTATTTTTTCAATTACTTTATTATATAACATAGATTAATTTTGAGGAAAAAATGGAAATATCTGATATATTACAACAAATAAATGAAAAGCTTGATTTTTTAAAAAATAAAATTGATAATAAAGAAGATGATTCTTTTTTTCACTTGCTTCAAAATATGGTTTTTGACCCTGCTTTTCCAGAAGCAGTTGATCCAAGTCTAATCTGCGATCTTTTAAATGAAGATGAAAAAGCAGAAAGAGCAACAAATATAATTGAAATCTACATAGAAGAATTTTTAGAAAATAAATCATTTTTAGATTTTGGTTGTGGCGAAGGGCATACAGCATTTGCAACACTTGATAAAAAAACTAAAATTTCAAAAGGATATGATATAAAATCTGAATTGTTTTCAAAAAAAATAACAAATGCAAATCCAGAATTGTTGACAAGTAATTGGGATGATATTGCAAAAAATAAATATGATGTAATTTTAATGTACGATGTTTTTGATCATTTGGAAAACGAAGATTCTGTTGATGTAATGAAAAAAATAAAAAGTGTTCTTACACCCGAAGGAAAAATTTATGCAAGAATGCATCCTTTTATATCAAGACATGCAAATCATTATTACCACACTTTAAATAAAGCATTTTTGCATTTGATATTCACAGAAGATGAATTAGAAAAAATAACAGGTGTGAAAACAAAAACCTACATAAATAAAGTTTTTTATCCTTTTGCAACCTATACAACAATATTCAACAAAGCAAAAATAAAAATAATATCCCAAAATGTTATTGAAAACGAAGTTGAACCATATTTCAAAGATAATAAAGCAATAATGAACAGAATTATGAGTAGATTTAATTTTACTGATCCACCTTTAAGACAAATGGCAATGAGCTTTATTGATTTTGTTTTAAAGTAGAATCTATTTTCTCGTAAATTCTAACCGCTTCAATTGCTTGTTCAAAAGTTAAATTTTCTGTTTGGCCAATTTGATAAATATCAGAAACATAAAAGAGACTAAAATGTTCTTTTAACTTAACAATATTAAAAACATTTAAATTAACATCCTTTTTCAACCAATCATTTTTCTCAAGATAAATTTTCATTGCATCTGTACGCATTTTATCATAAGAAGTAACTACCCAACTAGAATAAACTGGTTGGGTTTTACAACGAAAAGTTTTATTTTTTTTACGCATTACAATAAAAATCCTTTTTAAAATGTACTACAAGCTCCACCAGCACAAGCAACAGTTTCTATTAATTTAGTTGTATCTTCTTCTTCATACATTTCATCCCAATTAACATTAACATAAACTCTATTTAAATCTTCCCATAGTTTATTATTATTAATATCTTTTAAAAGGTAAGTAAGTTCTTTTATATTATTCTCTAAATGTCTTTCTGCAAATTGTTTAGCTCTGCGAACCCAATCTTTTTGTAAATTACAATTAACCCACTCTAATTGTAATTTTTGCATTATTTCATCATTTAATTTTTCTGGAACCTTTGGCTCTTGAACCTCGAAAACACCCAAGGCAGCATCACAGGCTCTCCACAAGTTGTTTTGAAATGCATGAAGTCCATCAACAATTAAACCAGAGGCATAGATACAGCTTTTTCCATATTTTTCTACTATTTCTTCAACTGTAAGGATTTTAGAAAATGGTGCTTGCGGATAATCAAGATCTCCAGTAGCTGGCAATAAAGAAATTCCAGCAAAACTTTCACGATTATCGTAAATAAAATTTTCTACATCTTCCCATTCATTATCTTTAACATTAATGGTGTTACTAACATTATGAGACATCCAAGGATGCACACATTTTTCTAGTCGTTTACCAGCTTCAACCCAATTTTCCTGAACCAATTTAACAGTTTCTAAAAGCTGAACAGCAGAAATACTATCTTTTGTTACTACATGTTCTGGCATTTCAATTAAAAAACTAATTACTTCATCAGTTCCGTTTGCACTCCACAATGATGGTTCAATAGCAGTAGGATTATAAAGCTTGAAATGTTGAATTGGTGTTTCTGTGTTATTACTCTGAACTCTACGAATATATCTTCTAGCGTGTGCAGGATGAATTCCACTAGATGTTCCAAGCAAACAACTTGCTGTTCCTTCAGGTTTCACACAAGTTGTTCTTGCTGCTATGTTAATTCCAATTTTGTTTGCAATATCTTCATTAGTCTGAAGAACTATACCAGCCATTTCACGAAGATTATTTTTATCCAAGGTAATACTTGGATAATCCATAATGCCAGTCATACTAACACCAAGAAGAGCTTCCCTTCTTATAATAGATTCACTTACTTTACCAAGATAAGCAAAATCAGTATATCCCGCTTGCAAAGTTCCAATAACAGAAGCAACTTTTGCTGCCAAAGCAAAATTTTCTTTATTTTGTAATTTCGCACCATTTATAGTTGAAAGATTGCAAGCTTGCCATCCAGAATTACCTTGGTCATCATAACCATAAAGTCCAATTTCTACACAATTATGCACATAAACCCCATTTGCATCAAATGCACTAACCTCTGGTATGGTGCAATCATATACATCTTCTTTGCCAAAATCAGATTTTAGAACAATATTATCCAGAAAAACAGATCTATTAGGCATTCTCTTCCTTGAATCAACAATTTTCTTAACCTTATCAAGTTTATTTTTATTTCTTATTTTAATATTTCTAAAAAATGTTTCAATTCCTTCCCCACTTACATGGATCTCATGACTTGCCTTTGTGTAATATTCTTTTTTACCACCATTTCCATCTGGCAGCATTCTAAAGCCTTCATCTCTTCGATTTTTATAAATTTTACTTAAGATACCAAATGAGTTTAAGGCAATCTGCAAATTGATAAGATTCTCATTTTGAACTGAGGTAATTCTGATAGAATTGCCCTTTTCTTGATTGAAAGAAACTGTTCCATCAGCATCGAAATATCCAGCAATTAAGCCAGATAAATAAGACCAAGAGCCAGTAATTGCTTTTTTAGACAAGCATTTAATATCTTCATTTGTTGACAAACACATTTTCTCCTTGGCAAATTCATATAGTTTTTTACTTGAAATTCCAACATAACTGTTTATTGAATCTTCTTTTACAGAACACCCATGATGACCATTGGTAAATCCTGCTTGTTCAATTAATTCATATCCATCTTTTCTATAATTATGTTTATTTTCTCCCCACCATTTGACCTCAGCAGACTCTCTTGATAAGTTACCGTCACCAATAAAAGACCCTAGCAAATAACCTTTAGCATAATCAGAGGAATATATATCAATATTTTTATCATTGAAATTAGAATGATTGTTAATTATTACTTTATCTTCAGAAGTAATATCTTTTGCTTCTTTCCAGCCATCAACAGTCAATATTTGATGGTTTGGAGTACATTTTAATTCACGACCAGAAGCAAAAGCCAATTTAACAACTTCTTTATTCCCTGTTTTCCAAAACCCTTTTTCATTTGAAAAATATGCCTTACCATCTACCAAGGCATTAAATTGTTTTCCGATTAACTCAGAAACTATATTAGTACCATCTTTTGTAGCAATAATAGTGTCTGCTGTAACGCAAGGATTGAACAATTGCTCAGTACTATGACTCCAAATAATACCTGGCTCTCCAAATTGCCTAGTAGATTCAAACAAACGATGATAATCTTCTCTTCCTGTATTATTTTTCAATAGTAATGCACTATTGTTTGACCTTGCTCTTTGTGGATTTTCATAATACCAATTACCAATTTTAGCATTAAACATTAATTCATCATCAACACTAAACATGGCTAGGGTAGCAGATCTTCGGACACCACCTGACAATACAGCATCAGAAGCATGCATAATTATGTCATACGCATCAATTGTTCGTAATTTTTTATTGCCAGCATCAACAGATTTATTGAAAACTTCACGAATTTTTTCTAAAGCTTTTTCAAGTGGTTCATGGCCTGGTGCTTTACCTACCCCATAAGATAAAGATGAACCCTTTGGTCTAATAGCAGAATAATCAAAAGTTACTTTTTTACCATGAAAATCATAAAATTCTGAATGCGGAATATAGCTTGCGGTTAATACTCCAAGAGCATCTGACCATCCTTCAATACTATCATCAATTTTATAATTTTTTTCTTCTGATAAATCAGTTGATTTAGAAATCTGAAAATCTGGTAATTTAGCAACATGATGTTGCTGAACAGAAAATCCTGTTCCACAACCATTAAGCAAAAGCCAAGTACATTCCTGAAAAAATCTAGGTCTATCACAGTAAGCACTAATGCAATTATAAATTTTTGCATTACGCTTTAAAATTGGATCACCACCAAATTGCAATGCTCTTTGACTTCCAAGTGCTACTTTATTATGAACATGCTCAAATGCCCAATTAATATCATCTGCTGCCATTGGATATTTAAAAAGATGCATGTTTTTAACACGCTCAATTGCTTCGTGCCAAGTTTCTCTTCTTTTTTTATTTTTATCGTATCGTGCATAACGACTGGCAAAAGTATAATCAGACAAAACTTTTAATGACATTTATCACCTCTTTTTTTTATGGGAAATTATCTATAGCTTTATTGTTAAAAAATTTCAAGATAATTTCATTAAGTATTTTTTAGACTAGTTTTGTTTCGCCATTTTTCATTTCTAAATTAATTGTTCCGCACCCATAAAGCAAAGAAAGCAAATCTGCATCATGAGTTGTTACAAAAACTTTCTTTTCTTTAGAAAGCTCACAAATCATGTTGTAAATTCCCTGAACCCCAATCTGATCAATATTTGTAGTTACTTCATCTAAGAAAACAAGACTAGGACACACACCATGACTAAGTGTCATTAAGTGAGCAAAAGCTTGATTTACGGCCAAATTAATTCTTCTTTTTTGTCCATTGCTTAAAACAGAATAAATTAATTGCTTGCTACTATCAGGATACTTACCAATAGTTTCATTTAGTCCATCATCAAATTTTATTTCTAACTTATTATCAATTAAAACTTGAAGCCAATACTCTAATTTAGAATTTAAAGCTGGTATGATCTCATCTATAACAATTTTTCTAATTCCATCATCCCCAAAAGCTTCAACCCAAAAATCATAATAAGGATATTTTTCTTCAAGATTTTTTATCTTTTCTTTTATGGAATTAATTTTTTTAACTAAAACATCTAAGTCAACAATGTTTTTATCTAGTAATTCTTGATAGGGAGAATCCTCTGTAAGAAGATTTTCTTTTTCTTTTAAATTTTCCATAAATGTTTTTATTTTTTCTGAAACTACAAGATCATTATCTGATTGCTGTGGTTTTTTTACTTTTTCTAATTCCTCAAGCTGAGTATTTAAAAGTTCTTCTTGGTTATAAACTTTAGTATTAAAAGATTCTATTTTCTTTACAGATTCTTTAACAGCATCAAGTTTTTCATTTTTTTCAACTAAAGCAGCACAATAATCATTTTTGAGTTGTAATTTTTCACTTAACATTCCTTCATAAAGGATTTTATCTTTTTTGATCTTATCTATTGCATCCTTGTAATTTTCAGGTTTAATGTTTCCAAAACATTTATCGCAAACCATATTTTCTTTTATGTTTGAAAATTTTTCAATTTTTTCAACTAAACCATTTATGTTAATTGTTAAGTTTTTACAATCTTGAATCAATTGATTAACAACATTTTCTGTTTTTATTTTGTCATTCATTTTCTCTTGAACATCAGCAATTAATTTTTTGTAGACTTCAGATATCTCATTTTTCTTTTTGCTAATTTCTTTCAAAGAAACATTTATTTTATCAATTTTTTCTAAAGCCAAATTATATTCTTTTAATTCTTCATCATAATTAGAATTTTGAATTTTTGTTTTAAACGATTCTATTTGATTTTTAATTTTTTCAATATCAGACTTTAAGTTGTTAACAAATGTTTCAATGTTAGCTTTAATTGTTTTTATGTTGTTTTCAAATGATGACTTATTACCGTCTAATAAAGAAAATTCTAAATTAAGTCCTTTTATAGTTTCTTTTTGTTCTTTAATAATTGATTTAACACTATCAAGATAACCTCTGTATTTTTCTAAGTTTAAAAGGTTTTCTACTATTTTTCTTTTTTCAGCTGGTTCTAGTTCTAAAAAAGAACTGCTATTATCATCAGTAAAAATGCAAACATTTAAAAAAGACTCATACGACAATCCCACTATGTTTTCTATTAACTCTTGAGTCGTTGGCATTCCACCCAAAGTTATTTCTGTAGTTTCATCAAAGAGGTCATCGTCACTTTTCCAAACTCTAAGACTATCTGGTTTTCTAGTTCTAACAATCTTGTAATTGTCAAAATACAATTCCACACTTAATTTCTTTCCAGATTTATTGTTGATCACATCCTTATGACTTATTTTTTTAGGTGATTTGATTGTCTTTCCATACAGGGCATAAATAATACATTCAGGTATCGATGATTTTCCGCTACCATTAGAAGAAAACTTTCCACTTTCTCCAACAACATCACAATTAGTACCTTTAATTAAAATAATATCATTTAATTGTTCAAGATTTATATCAATTCCTTGATCCCCAAAACAAAGAAAGTTTGAAGCTTTTATTCTTTTAAAAATTAAATTTCTCATGAAAACCTTAGCCTTTTGTAATATTTAAAACCATATTATTTTTTGATTCCAACAAAATATTTTCTTCTTCACAAAAACAAATTTTTCCTTCTAAATCAATTCCATTGTCAAAAAATGAATTTACTATTGTAGCAAGCAATGTCATAGAATGATTTGTTCTGATCAATTCAAAATAACTATAAAGCAAAAGCATTCTTTTGTTAACATCCTGCCAGAAACTTTGATTTGCCACTATAAAAAAATATGAATTGTTGTTTTCTTTCAAAAAATAAAAATCATTTTCACATTTCAAATCAGCAAATAAAAAATCTGCTGTGGTAAACGCAGAATACCCTTTTGTATCTTTTAAAACATTGCAAATTTTTGAAAACAAATTTATTTCATTACAATACACAATTTCATTTTCTTTCTTTAAATCTTTGTTTTCCTCAAGTTTTTCATGACAAAAAAAAATCAATTCTGTTTCTTTAAAATTTAAATTATTGGAGTAGTAATCAATAATTAAATTAATTTTTAAAATGGCTAATTCATTAATAATTATTGCAATTTTATTTATCAACTTCATGTGCTCTTTCTAAGATACTGCTGCCTATTTGCTTAAGTATGGCACAATCTAAATTTCTAGAATTATACTTTTCAATGTATCTTTCAATCATTTTGCCGTCATCGTTTATAACAAACTTAACATCATCTATTTTCTTTTTGTCTTCATTTTGTGTTTTCTTGGAATTGTTTTTTTTAAACTGTAATGATTTAGGAGAAAATTTTTCTCTGATTAAATCAATTTTTTCTTTTGCATCTGTTGTTGCTAAATCATCAGAAAGAACACAAATGAAATTATTGTCTATGGTTTCTTTACTTACATCTTCAATGCTATCTTGATGCACATAAATATGCTTAGGGGAAAAATTATTAACAATGTACTTGTGTTTTAAAGTATTAGTATCAAAAATAATTAAATGTTTGGTTTCCCCTGATTCTCCAAAACTCAATTCCAATGGACTACCAATGTATTCAACATTTTTAGCAAGCTTCTGTGCTTTGTGATAATGACCAAAAAAAGCATGCTTGTAATTTGAAAATAAATCCTTAGATACTTTAACCATTTCTCCATCATGCTCTATAATCACATCTGACATTTGCCCACCTGAATTTAAAATAGCACCATCAATACTAATGTGACCAATTAAAAATTTCTTGTCAATATTTGACAAATCAAATTTTTTCAAAGATTCAACTGGATCATGGGTGAAAGGTAAGAAATCCCACAATGAATCTTCTATTTGAATTGTTTCAGGATTTCCTATTACTCTAATTCTCTCCATTGATTCAAAAGGATAAACCCCACTAACATCAGTTTTTTCGTTAAACCAAATATCATGATTTCCCAAAAGAAGATACAAGTCAAAATCTTGATTTTTTTTCAAAACATTGTAAATGTTCTGATAAACACAAGAATCTATCTTTTGTCTTTCATGAAGTAGATCACCACCAAAAACAATAGATTTAATCTTGTTTTCTCTTGCAACATCAAATACCCATTCAAATGACTTTATGCAATCATCAAGTCTTTCATAAGACTTTTTATGATTATGAATGTGAATATCAGAAAACAAAAGTATTTTTGCCATGAAATTAAACTAGCAAAAAGAATTTAAAAAAACAATACCAAAAATGCTTATGTGGTTAAACCTCTTTTAAATGCTTTAAATCATCTTTGTCGTGGAAGTTGATCCCAATACTCAAATTAAAACAATAATGCCAAAAAAGCATGTTTTAAATAATTGGTATTGATTCTTCTTTTGTTTTACTAAATCAAAATTAAAAAACATAAAAAATACATATTGATATCTTTTTTGTCTTTAATAAGTACAGATCCAGAAGCTACCCGCATAACACTTATTTTTAATATTAATTTACATTACTTAATGAATAAGTTTCTTCTTGGTAACAAAAGTTGTTTTCATTTACAAAATTTGTTATAGAAGAATGTTTTACCTTAATTAAACTTTTATTATCTAAAGTTTCTCTTAAGCTAAAACAAAGTAAAAAAATCATTATTATTCTTTCATAAATTGTTATTAAAGAAAACATTAGTTTAACTAATAGATTCCTTAACTTAAACTTTGAAAGAAAAAGTATTATCGTATAGAAAGCAATTTCTCTTAGTAAAGAAAAAGTTTCTTCTTGAAGAACAATTTGCTTATTTCCTAAGTTTTTCTTTTTAAGAATATTACTTATCTTGTTTTTAAATAAAATAAATGAAACTTCTTTTATTAAAAGAAATATTAGACTTATTTTAAGAGTAAAATTAAACAAAAGCAATACCTCAAAAAAACTAAGGTTATTCTTGATAAAAAGAATAACAAAACTTGAGTACAAAATTTTAGGGTGCTGAAACAAGAATCTCACGGCAGAATTTTAAAAGAAGGTATTTTTAGTTTTACTTTGTTTGTACAATTTTATTTTTAGTTCTTAGTATGCTTTAGTTTTGAATGTTATGTTTTTTTCTATTCTTGCATCGTTTGCCTTTTGCATAGATCGCCAAGAAGTTTTTTTCGAGAAAAACAATAAGGAAGTATTTGAATGTCAAGAAAGTTTATGAAGGTGTTTGAAAGTTAAAACAAGGTTGTGAAAGTATTTGAAGGTAAAGAAAGTTTGTGAAAGTATTTGGAAGTTTATGAAGGTATTTGTCTCTGCTAAGACTTTTGACTCTCTTTCACTTTTAATGCTATTTTTTAAATAGCTGCGGTATTACGCTTTAACCCAAAAATCAGCCTACTCAGTTACTGGGTGTCCGATTCTGTTAGGATCTTTAAGACCCCGCTTTATTTTCCTCATTGAATCTCCATCCAATAAGAAATCACCAGCTGGCTGTTTTGACACATGTCATGGAATAGGAATTTATGGGAGCAAAGCCAGTCTTTCCTATCCAATCATTTTTTCTCTAAAAAAAGGAATTAATTTCTCAATCAATTCTAGCATTTATTTAAAAAATAATGACACTATCATTATAATCATTAAATTTTTATTTTCAATTAAAAATCAAAAACTAATATGAATTAAATTTTTAATGTAAGCATATACTGGTTAAGTACTTAAGTATTTTTAAATAGTTTAAAAAAGAAAAATAATTGTATTTATATTATTAATAAGTCGAGAATATTCTTAATATGTTTTCAATTATTTCATCTGTATTTACAGGGCTAAAAAGTTCATCCCACTCTGATGGTTGTTGTTCAAAAGACATGGATTTAGTTCTATGAGAAGTTGAAACATCATTACCCCAACAACGAATAATGCCAAGTTTTGGATTATTTTGAACATTTATTATGAATTTCAAAGCTCTTTTTTGACTTGGTGATCCAAAACCACCCCCTCTAAAGTTATATGTTATTATGAAGTTCTCAGGATTTTTTTTAATAACTTCATCAAAAAACATAATTTTAGGGTGTTTATTTCTTACAGTTTGAGCCAATCTAATTACAAAATTTTCAAAAGCACCATTGCTTAATTCTTTATAAGATTCTATATTTTCCATGCTAACTTCTTTTATTTTATCATAAAAGTAATTTGCTATCACTTCTTCATCATTAGATTTTCCAAAATGATTGTAATCATTAACCAAAGGATATACTTTTTTACAAAATGGAACTAAATTTCCTTTTGCATCTGAACCATATTTCCTTAAGATATATTTAAATGAACCTAAAGGACTATTTACAACTTCTATTTTCCCTATTTTATCGCCATATTCTATGATATTTGGGAAAGGCCTATAAGGTTTTTTATTTCCTATACTACCTAATTTTTCTAATTGATCCAATACTTCAACAGAATTCAAAGCTTCCAATGGTTCTTCTTCGTAATTTTTTGGATTATCTGGTTTCATTTTGGGAATACCATAAAGTTCTTCAGGACTTTTAAAAAACCAGTTTTGAAATTCTAATATTGGCATTAATATAGATATATAAGTTATGATAAATTTTAGAACATTTAAAGAATGGATATTGGTTGAAAAACAATATCAAGAATCAGATATGCAAGCATTAGAAAAATTAAATAATGCTTTAAATTTAGGATTGAACATTGATGATCCTGATACACGCACAATTAAGCTTTCATCTTTAAAAGATGCAAAAGAAAAACTTGAAACCAATACGATGTATAAAAATCTTGATGATGCCAAGAAAAAAGAAATAGAAAACATTTTCCATGATGTAAAAAGTAATCTTATACAGTTGGCAAGAATTTTCGCTTAAAGTCTTCATAACATTCATATTGAATAATTTGATGTCCTAATTTTTCAATGACACTTATTCTTTTTTTAGAATGTTTGTAAAGATAATCGTTATTGTCAAAGAAAAAATCAAAATAATTTAATTCTTTTTTATCTTTTGCTGTTCTTAATCCTCTTCCTATTTTTTGGATAACTTGATGATCGGCTTTTCCACCAGAAGCATTGATTAAATTGTGTATGAAAGTTGAAATACCTGTATTAAATATACCTGTTGTAGCAATTGCAACAACATTGTGATCAGCTTCATTTAATTGTTTGATTACTTCACTTCTAGTTTCAGCATTATCTTCACCTCTTACCCACAATGAATTTGGTATTAAAGATGCCAGCATATCACCATGCTGAATTCTTTCTACTAGTATTAATGTTCTTCCTTTTAATTGAACACATGCAAGTTCTTGTATAATTCCATTAAGGTATTCATTTTCTACAATTCCCATTTGAACAGCATCTGCATACAATTCATATTCAATTTTTGGTTCTGTAATTTTAATAAAGTGGCATTTACTTTTAGATAATCTTCCTCTTTTTTGTAAATCTTTTGTTGTTAGCACACCTGTTTCTGATGATTTTATTTTAAATACTGGGCCAAAGAATCCTTTGGTGTAATATTTTTGAACATTATCTGTTTCACCATATTTAAAAGGAGTTGCAGAAAAAGCAAGTCTTACAGGGCAATTTATTAGTCTTTTGTAAACTTGTTTAGCGGTAGAAGCCATCATTTCATGAATTTCATCTACTAAAACACATTTGATATTTGGAAGTTTGTCGTATATTTTTTCACAAGATTGTACTGTTGCAACAATTATATTTTCATTATCATTGAAGGGATAAAATAGTTTTCCAACATTTGGAACATTCCATTTAACTAATTCGTTGTAGTTTTGAAGGGCAAGAGTTTTTTTATTTTGAATAATTAAAGTTGGAGTATTAGGAGGAAGACATTTTATCAGAGCCAACATAATATAAGTATTGTGTGTTTGAATATAGTTATTTGTAAGATACAGTTTGTTTTCATGACTTACTGAAATACAGATACATTCTTTTTTACCAACATATTCAATTCTTTTTATTTTTCTTTTTTCTTCTTTGATGTCTAATTCATTGTAGGAATTTACTTTTTCTTTTATGTGAAATGGTATTATTTCTTTTGGGATATGAATTTTATTTAAAAAACTTTCTTTATTGTGTCTTATTATTTTTTTTGTAAAAACAATTCCACCAAGAGAATGTACTATTTCTCTTATTTGTATTGTTAATTTTTTAGAAACTGTTTTAAAGAAAATGCAATTTTTTTCTTTTGAAATTTTTGCTTTTGCATCAAACATGCCTTTTAGAATATTTATTCTTTCAGGTATTGATGAATAAATAAAAATATTTAAAAGCTTTATATTTTTAAAAATTTTATCACTTAATGCGGTAGTGTATCCATACCAATAAGATCTGTATTTGTTTTTAGAATTAGGGTTGGCATAATATTTATTAACCACAACAGGCTTGGTGTTATCAATTGTTACTTCTTCTTTATTTGATATTTTATCAAATAGCTTTTTTGCTGATGTAATTAGAATTTCACCATTAACATTAACTTTCCACAGGTGATCTTCACAGCATTCAACAGTATCATTGTTATTAAATGTTAATTTAACTACATGTTTTAAACCTTGAGGAAAAATACCAGTAACAAAGCTTTTTTCATTATTGGGATTTGATATTTCATCATTCAGTTTTAGATTTTTCAGTTTAACAAATCCTTTTGGTGTTGAAACCAAAGAATCAATTGGTTGTGCTTTTCCAGCACTAGTTGGTGCTTGAATAACACCTCTTTTGTGTTTTATTCCTTGGTTTACTAACTCAACTTGGTAATCTTCAAGGATTACAGGAGATGTATCAGCTGGAAGCCATTCATTTAAGAAATCTTGATTTATTTTTGATATTTTAAAATCTAAATTGTTTCTTAAATCTACAATTTCACAGTCAATTTTTTTATAATTAATAACAGATAACACTTCTGGAAGTAGTCCTGTTAAGAATTTGCCATTTTTTATGTTGAAAAAGTTAACATTTCCATCCCAAACTCTTTGTTTGTACAACCTACTATGAAAGTAATTTCTTTCTTTAAACTGTAATGAAGTAAACAAAAATTGAATTAAGTTTTCATCACTTGTTTGTAACTGCGATATATCATTTTTTATTGTTATTTTGGTCAATTTAAAATTCTCCACAAAAATACATTATAAAAAAAACTCAAAAGAAAATAAATATCAATATGCTAAAAAAGTTTCACGAATTTAAAGAAGATGTTTCAGGGGAATCAATTCCTAGTAATTCTGCCACACCTAGTACAGATAAGAATATTTCACCTAAAAAACAAACTAAAAAACCTTGGAAAGCAAAAAAACAAGAAATTCAAGGTTTTTGGTCAGGTTTAAGTCCTAATTTGCCTTTAAAGTTAGAACCTATTTCATATGATATCAAAGGATCAACAATATTACAGGATGGAATTCGTATTACTGGTAGCAAGGAGTTTATCGCTTCAGTTTTGAGTAGGTTAAAGGAATTCTTATATTATGAGAATCCCAATTCTAAGCTTGTAATATCATATAGGCAACAAGCAAAAAGTTTAATACAAGGAAATAGAGACAGTTATCTTTTTTATCTGCAAGTCAAAAGTCGTGGAAAAGGTTCTTAAAAAACATAAACTATTGGTTGAATTTTTGTTTTCTTTTCAGAAAAAGCTAATTCAGGTTCTTTTTTGATCATTGAATCTATATCATTATTCATTTTTTCATTTTTATCTTGTATTATTTTTATGTTTTCGTAAACATTTTTCATTTTAAGCATGATATTTTGTAAATTTTCTTGTGTCATAATTTTTAAAACTCCAAATAAAAGTACAAGGTATTTATAACTTTTTTTAAAATTAATATTTTAATTCCTACAAAAAAAATATATATTTATATGAAAAAATTTTCTGAATGGTTGGTAAGTGAAGTTGGCATTGCTGGTGTAACTGCTGGTGTTAACCCTCCTGTTAATCCTACTGCTGTAAAACCAACAGTTACTTCAACAACTACAACTCCAGATCCTAAGCTTAACAGTACTATAAAAACCGCTGTTTCTAATGATTTAAAAACAAAAGATGGTAGTTCTTTGGCAAATTTAATTAAGTCAAATCCAAGTAAATTTGCTGGTTTATTAGCACAATTAGTAGCAGGAAAGGTTATTAAATAAAAATGTTAAAATTATTAGATTTTTTAAAATTAATTAAAGAAGAAGATGCTCCAGGTTTAGGTGCTCCTGCTGGTGGTGCTCCTGCTCCTGCTGGTGGTGCTCCTGCTCCTGCTGGTGGTGCTCCTGCTGCTGACCCAGGTTTAGGTGCTCCTGCTGATGCTGGAATGAGTTCTGCAATGGGTGGTGGAATGGGTGCTGGGCCACCTCCATCTGATCCATCAGGATTAGGTTCTCCTTCTCCCGCAGTAACTAGTGATGCAAAAACTGCACCGATTAATCTAAAAGATGGATATGATGCTTTGGATTATTACTTCAATAAAAAAGATAAAAAACAAGAAGTTTAAATATATTCGTTTTTAAAATAATAGCGATGTATATTTCTATCATCTTGCGACATTATTTCTCTGACGGATTCAGAATTTGTAATTGTTAATATTTCGTCTTTAATTTCACTTGGTAATTTTTCAATCCAAGGACTTAAAGCAACATAATAAGGACTTATTTTTTTCAGAATTACAAATTTAAAAATTTCGGTTTTATTTTCTAAAAATGTTTTTAAGTTTTCAAAGATATCAAATTTCGTATTCATAAAAGCAAGTGTTTTTATAAATTCATTTAAGAGTAATTGTCTTTCTGCATTAATCGTAGTATTTTCAGTCTTTATTACTTTTATTGCTTCATATCTATTTTTCCAAAGCATCCACCTAGAAAAAGATTTAGAGCTTGAAATCATTGATGGAACAATAAAAGGACATACATTAGTTGCCTTGTAAATTGAGTTAAAAATATCCATTTGGGCTTTTATATAAAGTGGATAGTGCTCTTTTTTAACTTTAGCATCTAAATTTTTGCACATTTTCAAACAATGCTTAAACAAAGAAGAATTTCTAACATTTCCAGATTTGGGTAATTTACAATGTCGATAATTTGGAAAAATCTTATGGGCTAATGTAAGATAAACGATACAACATTGATAAGCCAATGTTTCAATTGGACTTAAATCATATTTATCAGGTATTAACGGATCAAACTTGTACATTTTGTTAACATAATTGTTTTTTGTTTAAAAACAAGATTGTTGTAGGAATTTTTTTGTGGTATTTTTATCAAATGTTAAATGAATTAGAAAAATTAGTTGCTAAGTTGAGCAAAATGGCAGTAGAAGAGCCATTTGTATTTTTTTCTATTGAAAACAATATTGATTGTGATCATTCAAAGAAAAACAGCAAAGTATCTTTTCTTTTAGAAGGAATTAAAGATTTTGTTTTTTTAAATTTCAATGAAGAAAACACAGGTTTTTTGGTAAAACTTCTTAAAAATACTGTTTTCTCTAAAGAAAAGAAGGTAATTTGTTGCAATTCAAAGCCATTTTTTTCTTTTTTGTTTTCTAAAAAAGTAAATTTAAATGATTTTGAGTGTTCATTTTATGATTTGTCTTGGTGGTTGCATTATTTTTTCCCTGATAAAAAAATATTTGTAAAAAACATAAAGGATTTATTCTCGAACCATCAGAACGAGTTATCATTTTTAGTTACGCAAAAAAAAGATTCTTCTTCAATGGTTTTATATAATGATGTTTTTAAAAAATTAATTACGAGTGTATTGCCAGCAATTGAAAATTCACATTTAATTGACATTAGCAAAGAAGAAAAAGTTTTTTCTTATTATGAAGTAGAAGGGCAAGATAATGGAAGATTAAGTTGTCAGGTACATTTAGCAAAATGTTTTAATCCTCATTCTCTTGGTACTGATGTTAAGGAAAATTTATTACCACAAAAGCCATTTAATATTTTTGTTTATATGGATTTTCAAAACATGGAAGTTTATGTTTTAGCTGAAATATCAAATGATGAAAGTCTTAAGAATATTTTAACTCAGAAAAATGGTGATTTTTATCAGTATGTTTTTACTGAATTGTTAAAAGTTAAAAATGTTTCAAGAAATGTTTCTAAAAAGTTATTTTTAGGTATTATTTATGGATTGGGGTATCGTACCTTAGCTAATTCATTAAACATAGGTGAACAAGAAGCATTTTCATTAATATCTAAATTAAAAACTTTGTTTCCATCTTTATTTGCATTTACAGAAAACGCTGAAAGGCAAGCCAAGGAAAATGGTTATGTGCTTGATGTTTTTGGAAGAAAAAGAATTTTAACTTCTCAATTTTACAAAGCAAAAAACTTTGTTGTGCAATCTCCTTCTGCTCTTCTTTGTCTTGAAAAATTAATTAATCTTCATGAAATTTTAGACAGTAAATATGCTCGAATTGCATATTCTGTTCATGATGGATATTGTGTTATGATGGAAAAACAATATTTTTCAAAATGTTTTAAAGATTTGAAAAATGCTTTAGAACAATCAAGTAAGTTTCTTCCAAATTTAAAATTGAAAATTTCTATGGAAGTTGGGAGGAATTTAAACAACATGCAAAAAGTAATTTTTAAATAGCATGTTTTCCAAGTATAATTAAGTATGAATAATATATCAAAGAATTTCCCAGTAACAGAAGAAGAATATTTTAAACTTGATGCTAAATTTGGAAAGCTATGTTATTATGCTTCTTGGCAGTTGTCACGAAGAAACACAAATAACAATCATAACTTTGAAATAGAAGATTTTCAGCAAGAAATGATGATTAGTATATTAAGGGCTGGATCTTACTATAAGAGACAATGTTACATTGAGCAGTCTTTTGAGGCTGTTAAGAAAAATTGTAAACTTAAGAAATATATTGCACGATTGAACAATTTGATAAATTTGTGGGAAAATAGAACTAAACATGGTGCTAACAGGCAGATTTTTGGGGAGCCTGAAGAAATGATTTTGGAGAAATTAGTTAAGTTAACAACTCCAATTAATTTAAGGCCAAACAAGGAAACAGATTTGATTTTAGATGGCAAATTTTTCACATATGCAAAGCAAATTTTGTGGAATTGTCAAAGAAGTATTGGCAAGAAAATTACAAAAGAAAGACCGATTAGAGTTGGGCAAGTAAGCTTAAGTGATTTCGATTATCTTTCTTGTCCAATTTAAGTTGCTTTAATTATTAACTGTGGTATTTTAAGTCAGGAGAAAAACGCATGGATGAAAAAAATTCTGCTGATGTTCCTTCGATTGATGATGCCGAAGAAAACATTCTGGATAAGTTGGTTAACCCTGATGCAGTAAAAAAGCCAAAGTATTCTTGGGATGACAATTTCCAAAGAAGAATTGTTGGTTTAATATTGACAGATAATTATTTTATTATACAAGCAATAACATTAGTAAAGCCTGAATATTTCATTAATGAAGTTCATAGTGATATTGTGGGTGTTTGCTTTTCTTTTTTTGAAAAATACAAAGGGGTTGGTCAAAAGTTTATAATCGAACAGCTTTTGATGGATAAGGTTAAAAATAGAGATGATGCTATTAAACTTTATTACAAAACAGAACTAGAAAACATTTATGATGGTTTTGTTCCAGAAGTTATTTCCAGAGAAATTCTTTTGGACAAAATTGTATTTTTTGCCAAGATACAAGCTTTGAAAATAGCAATGGAAGAAGCTCAAAGAGAGCTTAAAAATCATTCTGATGATGATGATGTATGGGCTAATGTTTACGATAAAATAAACAAATCTATGTTGGTTAATAAGAATTTTGATTTAGGGTTTGAATATTTTTTAAACTTAGAAACTTTCTTTCAGAAGTTAGGTGAGTCAACTAATCTTGTAGAAAAATTCACTAGTGGCTTTCCTAAAATTGATAATTCTTTAACTGGCGGTGGATTGCAAAGAGGTGAAATATATTCTTGGATTGCACTACCAGGAAAAGGTAAAAGTTTGGCATTGGTAAAAGCTGCTGTTGAAAATGTAAAACAAGATAAAAAGGTTTTATTTATAACTCTTGAAATGGATTGGATTGGAATTTGTAAAAGATTTACAAGCCAGTTTACTGAAAAACCTCTTAATTTTCTTTTGAATCACAAGGATGAAATTGTTGATCTTGTGAATTTATATTGCAAAGATATTGATGATAAAAATTTGATGGTTGTAAAACAATTTCCTTCTGGAAGCATTGATGTTGGAGATGTTAGATCTTTTGTTTCCCAATTAAATTTATATGGTTACAAGCCAGATATGGTTATAATCGATTATGTTGGAGAAATGAAAGATGTTCCTAATATTCCTACATGGGAAAGCAAATATAGAATTATTAGAGATTTGCGTGGATTAGCTATGGAATATAATTTTTGTTGTTTGACATGTGTTCAACCAAGTAAATCTGCTGCTGAATTAGATAGTGGTAGTTTCATTGATGAACAAAATATTGGTGGTAGCTTTGATCAATTCAAACCATTGGATGGACTTTGGTCTATTAATCAAACAAACGAGGAAAAGGATGCTTCAGTAGCTAGGATATTTGTGATAAAGCATCGAAATGGCAAATCTAGATTTAACTTTAATGTGTCGTTTAATTATAATATTTTATCAATGCATGAATGTACAGAAACTAGATACAGAATGCTAATGAATGAAGTTCAAGCTCGAAGAGCTAATAATGTTCAAATAGATTCATCTGCTGTTACTGCTGAAATTGATCCAAATAACATTCAAGATTTTGAAGGAGAGAATAATGAGTAAGGTAAATATAACTGTTGGAACACAAGATGTAGTTCTCGACAACGATGATTTAAGATTTACTGATGCGACTTTAAGTGTTTTTCTTGAAAGAATAAGTGGAAGAATTGATTATATTGGTCGAAATTTAGCAAATTCTCAACGAATAGTTAATATGGTTGAGCAAAAATATGACTTTGCTTTTATAAATGTTTTTAAAAAGCTTAAAGAAGAAGGAAAAAGTGATAAGACGGCAGAACTTTGTGCGAAAGCAGATGATGAGGTTCAAAAGTTTAAGATTGCTTTAATTGAAGCAAAGTATAACAAGGATCTTATTTACAATCATTTGCAAGCTTTAAACTCTTCTAGAGAAGATGCACATAATCGTGGTCATATGTTAAGAAAAGAAATGGACAAGCTTAGTAGTAGTTTTTTAAAGCCACAAAATGATGCTTCTGTTTCTGAAATCCTTAAAGAATATGATTTGTAAGTTAAACATACAAAAAATTACTCTATTAAATTAAACTTATGTTTGATTTAACCAACATTAATTACGAAGCCTTTAATAAAAAATTACATTTTGAAAGTCATCTTTTTGATTTATTTGTTTACGAAGATGATAATACTAAAAATTTGTCTTCATTTAAAGACAAGCGTAATTATCCATTTTACTATTATTTAGGTAAATCTCTAAATCCAGAAAATGTTTTGATTATTGGAACTTGTGGTGGTTATAAGTCAGGACTAATTTGTTATTCTTCTAACAATATAAAAAACATGTATGTTTTTGATTTCTTCAATAATAAAGCTCTTATGAGATTGACAAGAAACAATTTGGGCAAATTCAGAAGTGTTAAAAAAGAATTTTTTAACGATGCTAATAAAGAATTTTACTTAAAAAAAGATTTTTTTGATTTGATTGTTTTTGATGATGTTAAGACAATAGAAGATAAAAGCAAACTTTATTTTTATTATGATTTATTAAAACAAAAAGGAAATATTGTTTTTGATAAAATTTTTGAAAATAAAGAAATTGATAATTACTTAATTAGTTTTGCCGAAAAAAGAAATGATAAGATAGAAAAGTTTAAAACTAGAAATCAAACTGTTATAATTAATAAGAGTTAAAAAAGGAAATAAAATGGCATATGAAATAATTTTTAAATATTATGAGAAAATAGGAATTTGCGACTATGAGAAATCAAAAGAATTGCAATTAAAGAAAACATTTGGGGATCTGCAAAGTGAATTTCCTATGGAAAAGCTTGCTAGTGTAATTTTGGGTCAAATGGCAAGAAGAGATATTTTAGTGTTTGATGTTGAAATTTATGAGTTTACAAAAAAGAAAATATCATTTAAAGAAAATAAAAATGGGATTGTGATTAAAAATAAAAAATTTAATCTGGGTTTGGACAATATTGTTGTTTGTGAAGAAGAATTAGTACCAGCAATTGAGCAAAAAACTAATAGTTGTTGTGGTTCAAATGTTGAGATTCAAAAAATTCAGTCAAATGTGCCACATCAAGTTCCTCAAGTTATAATCCCTGCTGCACCAAGTATCAATAATACTATTGGCAATAGAAAACCAATTAAAAGGGTTATTTTTTCTCCAAGTGATTTCAAATATTTACAAGGAAAAATTTGGAGATTTACCCCTAACAAAGAGTATGTCGTTTACAGAGAAAGATTTGCTTCTAATGGCATAGGAATGCTTTATTTAATGCTTGATGATAAAGATAGAGAATTTGAAGTTGAGGATGAATTTTTTATCCCTGCTCAATCCAATTTAATTGGTGCAGATGAAAAGAATTCTTTTAATACTATTAACAACACATTAGATTGGCAAGGAAGTATGGGAAGTATGGATGTACCTAAATTAAGGTAATTAAAAAGAAAGCGAGATAAAAATGGATAATGGTGGCAAGAAAAAGTTTGAAAAAAGAAAAAAACGAGAAAAAAGGATTGATCGTCAGAAAAAATTGATTAGAGAGGCAGCGTTAGATCAAAAAAGAAAGGATAAAAAAGTGCAAAAAGAATTGGACAAGAAAGAAGGCCTTACTAAAGCTCAAGTTATTGAAAGACTTGAACAAAATATGAAAGTTTTAGAAGAGCTTGAGAAAGCATACGATCAAGAAGAGGCTGACAGACAAAAAAGTATTATTGAAGCAGAAAATCAAAAAAAACAGCAGGAAATAGCTGAAAATAACAACTCATTGTAAATACTTACAATAATTAATTAAGAAATCTATTGCTAAAAAATAAATTGCTCACTAAGATTAATCTAGGCAAATGAATTGTTTTGTTTGCTTAGACTTTCACCACTATTTACTTTCAGAATCGGAGATTTACCATGTCAGAACTTGCATTTGAATCTATGGATCTCGATGAGATCAAAAAAGAAGCAGATCGTGTTAATAAAAACAATCAAAGTTACTTAGACACCTATGTAAAAATGCCAGAAGGAAACGGATTTGTCGTAATTCGTTTGCTTCCAAAAATTAAAGGCAAAGGCCTTTGGTGTTCCACAAGGATTCACGGCATCAATGGCAAGAACTTTCATTGTTTGAGAGAGCTTACTACTGATGGCTCCAAGTCTTATTGGAAATCAACTTCCAATGGTGGAGAATGTCCTATATGTGTTGCCTACAATGGTTTGTGGGAGCAAATTAAAAAAACTGACAACAGTAGCGAAAGGGCTAAGTTGGAAGCTAGGGCTAGGGCAATTAAGCCTGTAGAACGCTATTATTGGAATGTTATTGTAAGATCAGAAGTTGATCCAAAAACCCAAGAAGTTAAAAAAAATGTTGGCCCTAAAATCTTGAGTATTGGCAAAACGGTTCATGGCATGATCTTAGAATCTATAAAAGGTAACGAGATGATGGGCAAGGAACCTCTTGGAGATGTTACTGATCCAAGAAAAGGTCGTGATTTCAAGATCATGAAAAAAGTTGTTAAGGGTGGTGGTGGTGCTGAATATCCTAACTATGATCAAAGTTTGTTCTTAGATCCTTCTCCAACTGGATCTACAGAAGATTTAAAGACTTGGCTCACAAGCATTCATGATTTGCAAGCACTAAGAAAGCTGTCAAATGCTGATGAGATTCAAGTAGAAGTTTCAAAATATTTAAATCCATCTAGTGTAGTTGAAACTATGCAAAACATAGCTTCTTCTCAAACTCCACTAAAATCTTCAAAACCTAAAAAAGATGCAGAAGTATCTGAGGATTCTTCTGATTTAAGTGATGGCATTTCTGGTTATGTTGATGAAGATTTTTTAAATAACTTCAAAAACATGTAAGTTTTAATTTTCAATTTTCAAAAAGCCCCTGTTTAAAAGCAGGGGCATATTTTATTAGGAGATTTATTATGGGAAGACAAAAAAAAAGTTCTGCTGAAGATGATATTTTTAGTTCTTTGGCCAGTTCTATTGGTGGAGAAATATTAAGTAATTTAGATACAGCTAAATATTTTGTAGATACAGGTAATTTGGCGATTAATTATTGTTGTAGTGGTAAATTTGTTGGCGGTGGAATCCCTGCTGGTAGGCTAACAGAAATATATGGGCCTAGTGCATCTTCTAAATCATTAATTGGTGCAAACATTCTTTTTGGATGTCAAAGAATGGGAGGTGTGCCAGTAATCCTCGATACAGAAAATGCAGTAAATCATGAATTTATTCAAAGATCAAGTCATTGTGATGTTTCAAAAATTGTACGGCATACACCTCAAACACTTGAGCAAAGTTTTAGAACTATTTACAATTCCATATCTTTTGTTAGAAAAGATCCAAAGTACAAAGAGAAATACAAAGACAAGCCAATTGTTATAATTTACGATTCTATTTCTGTTTCTCCATGTGAAAGAGAATTCAGAGAAATCAATTTGCCTGAAACTTATACAAAGGCTCAATACAAAGAAATTGTTGGTGGCAATGAGCAACCAGGAGAAAGAGCTAAAATCTGCTCTAGAGAATTTAGAAAATTAAACACAGTTCTTGAAGAGAATGATGCTACTGTAGTAATTATGAATCAGACAAGAGAGAAAATTGGTATGGGAATGCCAGTTTATGGATTAAATGAGGCTAAGGCTGGTGGTGGAACTGCTTTGACTTATTATGCTTCTCTTATTTTGAGATCTCAAGCTCAAAAGAAATTAGAAGTTAAAATGCCTGGTGGTAGAAAAAAATTCATTGGTGTTAATGTCAAAATGTCTAATAAGAAAAATAGATCTTATAGGCCATTTGTAGAGGTTGATAATATACCTCTTTATTTTGACAGAGGCATAAATCCACTTGGAGGCTTATTAGGTGCATTAATTGATGCAGATAGAATTGAACCATTAGGTGCTGGTAATTTCCTTGTTAAGGAACTTTATTCTGGCATTTCTAATTATAAGTTTAAAAGCTCTGTTGAGAGAAATGATGTTCCTGTAAAAGTTCTTTTTGATTGTCCTACACTTGTTGATGCAGATTCTAAAGAACAACTTGAAGAATATTTGAATCCTTTTATGGAATCAATTATTAACACCAGAGAAGAAGACCTTACTATTACTGATGTTAAATCTGAAGAAGAAGAAGAAGGAATTGATTTAGAAATAAATTGAAAAAAAACATCAATTATCGTTTTGGGGTAGAAATTGAATTAAATTCTTTTGAATCTAATTTTGATAAAGAATATTTAGAGCCTTTTGGGATTAGATATGCTGCTGAGATTGTTAAAAATGCAATTAATGCAAATGTAGAAGTAACTGCATGGCATACAACTATTAATAGTGATAGATGGATTACTAAACCTGATTCAAGCTGTGGAATTGAAATATGTTCCCCAGTTCTAAAAGGAGATGCTGGTTTAAAATCTTTAACAGATGTCATAAAATTAATTAAAAAAGATGGAAGATTTGAATCAAATTTAAATTGTAGTTTCCATGTTCACTTTGAGCTTTCTTCAAAAGATATATCCTTTATTTCTAGCTTAATTGTAAACTGGATAAGATGTGAATTGTTTTTCTTTTTGTTAGTGCCAAATTTTAGAAAAGAAAATAAGTATTGTCAGATTATAGGTATGACAGATATTTTTCCAGAAAAAACAAAGCTAACTAAAGATTTAATTTTTAATAAAATTTCTGAATATAAATTCTATTCTTTGAGCTTATATCATTTTAAATTTTCAAATAGAAACACAGTTGAATTTAGAATTATGGATAATTCTGCATGTTTGGATTATGAACTTGCAGAAAAATGGGTCTTGCTTTTAAATAAATTCATTAATAAAAGCAGTAAATCTGAGGTTTTTGATAAAGATGGATATTTGTTAGAGCCTTTAGTTTGGTTAGATATCAAAGATGTTTTTGATTTTCTTGATATTAAAAACGATAAAATTCTTTTTCCTTTTGTAAAAAAAAGAATTAAAAAATTGGCTAAAAATAAAGATGACATTTCTTTCTCTATTTTAAAAAAAATATTTAATGTTTACTTATCAGAAAGCTTAAATTTTTTGGAAATTTAATAATTTTTGATTAAAATTAATTTGTATATGCTAAACGAAATATTTGATAAAAAAATTGATCAACTTAAAGTTCTTGCTGATGTTTTAGAAAAATATTCTCACCACAATAACTGTAAAGAATTTGAAAAAGAATTGTTATTGTTAAAGAAATCAGAAATTTTTTTTGACGGATACAATTTAGTTTTTCATTTTTCCAAGACTAATTATGAAAATTATACTTTGGAGAATTTACAGGTATATTCTAGGGATTTTTCCATTTTACCATTTGATGTTCCCTTTAAGTTTGCCCAATCTTTTTACAAAGATATTAACAATGTAAGCTATTTAGAATCCGAAGTTGATAGTGTTAGGGTATATTGTTGGATGTTTTTGAAAAATAAAAAAGATAATTCACTTTTATTGCCTGTTGATGAATATTCAAAAAATTTTACTAAACATGGAATTAAATATTTTTACATAGAAATTCCTTATTTTGACTTTTTAAAATAATTTTTATTGAACTGGCATTAATAAATACCTTGAGCCTTCTTTCTTTCAAGAAAGGTATTTATGGCAAAGAAAATTCAAAGTTTGATCATATCTCACTTGCAAAAGTACGGATCTTTAAAAATTTTATTACCTGATAATGTAATCCTAGAAATAGGAACAACTCAAGAAGATAAATACGGACATGAAGTGAAATCTGAAGATTATTGTTATGTGATAGCTTCTAAGGAAAATAAAGCAACTGTTTTTGATTCATTTAATCTTGGTATAAGATTTTCAAATGACGAAGACAATTGCATTTTAGAGGATACTTTTGTAGATTCTGAAGGCAATAATATTAGACAGCTTAATGTTGTTTGATATGTAATGTGCTTTCAGAATCAGATATAATCATGGTTCCATCAGGCATTATTTTAAATTCTATAGTGCCAGATATATATTCGTCTTTATTTAAACATACTTGAAAATCAAACCAAGCAAGATAATGATCTTTATTTAAAATAAATCTAGACATACTTGCTTTATTTGGTATTATATTATTTTTGTTTTCAATTATTTTTGGCATAGAATTTAATAGGTTACTTGTGTGTTCTTTGATTAAAGGAAATAATGCTTTGTAACTTATGAATTCTGTCCAGTTTTTTACTAAAAGGCTTTCAAGTTTTTCTAGGTTAATTAGCATGTGAGGTACTTATGAAAAAAATTGATTCGGTTTTAAAACAGTTTGTTGCTTCTCTTTTACAAGAAGAGCTTTCTAAATTATACACCAGATTAAATCAAAAATACGAAGGGGATCTTGCAACAGCATTAGAAATTGTTTCAGATTCTAATCATTGTGATGGAGAAGTTAATTTGTGGCTTGAATCAGCAAATAATTCCAATGAATTTTTTGAAATGATTGATGCAATGACAAAATATGTTAATAAAGAATATGATCGAAGATCTGCTAGGGATAGAGCAGAAAGACAGGAAAAATCTCGTTCTCGTTAACAAACTCTTTTGTAATTAACTTGAATCTCTAATTCTGTTTTTATTTGTATGATTTCAATGTTAATTTGATTTATTTTTCTAGGAAAGGAAAAACATTCAAGTTTGTGTTTTTCCTTAATTTCTTCAAATTCTGTATCGGGAATTGATACTAAACCGATCATATCGTTTGTTTTGAAATTTCTTCTTACAAAATCTTTTGCAGTTGAAAATGTGTTGAAATATATAATTTTTGAAGTGTTTTCATTGTCATAAGATGCAACAGCAATCCATTTTTGTTCAACACATTCTTCTTTGATGTTTTTAAGATTCATTTCGTTTTGAGAATTAAATATTAAATAATATGACATTTACTGTTCCTTTGTATACCATTTTGCTGATGCTAAGAAAATGGTTGTTTTAAATAAAATTAACAAAAATAAATAAAACAGTCAATATTTTATTTTAAAAGTTTAGGAAATTTGGTATTTATATTTTATGAAAGAACCACTTTGTAAAAATTGTTTGCTGTACGACAAATCTAAGGGTAATTGTAAGGTAGCTGTGTTAATTAATGGGAAAACACTTCATTTGCCAGTTTCTCCTGATGATCTGTGTCATATGGATCAGTTGGGCATTCCTGTTGAACAGGTTCGTTGGTTTCAAGATGAAAATGATAATAATAAAGTTAAAATCGAATATCCTGAAGGATTTTTCGGCAAAGAATAATAAATTAATACATGGGAACTTTGTGCAATAGGGCAAATCAAACAGGATCTTGTGATTGTTATCCAATTACAGGTGTAAGGAGTAGTGGTTTTTGTGGTTGCAACACTTGCGATCCATGCAACACTTGTTGTGGCCCTCCTTGCTTTTCATCTTATGCTGGGCCATATAAATTTATTACTGCCCCTAAAGATACAGTTTTAGGTGCAAACTGTTTCCCCCCACCAACAACTACGCCAGCACCAAATTACGGTTTAACCTTTATGACTGCGAGTGGTTTCGGGGGTTACAGCGGTAATGGACTGAGTTCTTCTGACCAGTTAGTAGGAACAGTTGGTGCGGGTCCAAATGGTGATCCAAACGGTGATTTCATAACCTCTACGATGATCTTTAGGTCTGATAGTTCTGGCACTCTAAACTTTAGTTATTTCGATAATCCAGATGCAATCGGTGGTTTTGGTTCAGGCTACATGTCTGTAGGTGGCACTAATCTTGGTGTTGTACAAAACTCCTTTAATAGTGGCAAAGTTGCCGTCATAGTAAACACTCCAATTGATATTGTCTTCAGCGGAAGCAGTACTAGTAGTCTAAATTTCCAGATGTATATCGACACATCAACACCAATGCCAATGGTTTTTAAATATAAAGGTGATGTTGGTAGAAAAGCTAATAAGTTGGCAAGGGAAAATATTTCCAAGAAAAAATTTAACAATTTAAAAAGTTCTAATTCCAATTTTCAATTTGCAGTTAAGCCTTTAAAATTAAATAAATCTTCATTAAACAAAAAAAATACTTGGGAATACATTTCTAATTTAGGATTTTTTCACAATTATCAAAAATTTTCTAAAAAATTAAATTTTTTACAATGGACAGGTAAAAAATGGATAAATCTTTATGGGAATAATAATTTAAATTTAAATAAAATTGAAATAAAAGATACTTTCAATGTTGTTTTTAACAATGATTTTGAATTGATTTATTTAAGCAAAAATTTAAACAATGTAGACATGGAAGTTGTTGATAGTTTTTTTTCAAAATTAAAATATGATACAGAAGTTATTGTAGAAGAAATTAGAAAAGTAAAAAATTTTAATGGAGAATGGGCTTCTATTAAACAAGGAGATTTTACTGATAAAAGTTTGTTGGAATTTTATTTATCAAAAGAAAAAAATCAATTTGCTGAATTCAATCATGAAAATAAAAAAGAATTAAATAAGGTGTTTGAGTTTAAAAATATTTCTTCAGGTGTTGTATTTAGATCTATGTCATCTTTCTTATTTATAGGTGCTGGATCTTTTGGATTAACAGGAAATACTCTTTATATTAGTGATACTCATCTTTATGACAGTCATGGATTTAACATGAGTTTAACTGGTGATCCAACAATTACAAATAGCAGTAATTATTACAGCAGCAATGGGTTTAATGCTAATTTTACTTCACTTACAGGAGTATCAGAAACTGATGATTGTGGAGGATCACTTCAATGGCTATTTGGCTATAGTACTAAGTCAGGTGGTTGTTTTAATATATATTTTGCTAGAGGTCAATCTGGATGTGGATTTTGCAGTTATCAAGGCACTAGATACGATATAGATTTTGAAAATTGTGATTGTGATAATATTAGGCCTTCCCCTTACACTACTTGTGATCATTGTTGTTATTATCTTCCATTAGAAGGCCCAGTAGTACTTAAAGCAGTTGGAAGTGGTCCAGTTGGGATTGAATATGTAAATGAATTTTGGCCTTGGATGTATTGTTATATAGATCATTTTTCAGTAGTTATAAATGGCAAGATAATGTGCTCTCCAAGTGCTTGGGCTTGTGATGGAGATCAGATAACATTTGTAGTTAAGATGACTGAATTTGCATATAGACAAAGTCAATTTTATTATGATGGTTTCTTTTATTGGCTTCTTATCAATTTTACTGTAAACTCTGGTACAATTCCACTTGGTCAGCCTCGTTGCAATACTCATCCTAATTGCATTTTCATTCCTTATGATGGACAACCTTACAAAAAAATAAAAAATATTTCTAAAAATATTGATTTATCTAAAAGAAAAAAAATTGATTTTAATGGAAGAAAAATTTTAAGTTCCCAACAAAGAAAAATTAAGTAATTATTTTTTTCAGATCTAGTCTTGCTATTTTAGAGGCTTCTTCAATATTGTTTAGAACATCTTGTCTAGTTTTGAATCCAGCAGCAAAAAGTTTTTCTGCTCTTTTTTTACCAATTTTATTAATTCTAACAAGTTCACTATGTTCTTTTGGTACATCGTTATTAATTCTGTATTGAATATCTTCTATTAATTGTTTGTGGTTTTTATTAATTTTAGATAAATCTATTTGTTTGAGTACAAATAAAATTCTGCTGTAATCATTTTTTAATTTTTTTGACAAAAATGGGAAGAGAGTGTTTTTTTGATTTGTAAGCATTTGATGAAAACAATAACCAGTTTTAAGAATAGAATCTTCTGTTTGAATGCCATTAAATGTATTTCTGATTCTATCACAATATGCTGTGGTGGCATTTTTTTCATATTTTGTCATGAAGTTAGTAAAATTCTCAGGAATGTTTGCTAAGAGATAAGATAGTGCGTGATCATCGTTGAGATGATTTTTGAAATAATTAGTAAAGTTATTTTTCAAGCTATAAATAGTAAATGGACAAATGTAGTTATATGCTGATATTTTACCCAAGGCTGTTGCAGTTATAACTTCATCATTTTTTTCAATAATTTTCATATTGATGAGTTTTTCTAAAGTGCTTTTAAATATGCTTTCGCTAATTTTTTTACCACAATAAAAAGCAAAACTTCTTTCAAACCAATTGTTTAAATTTTCTAGTTTGCAATGTTTAGTTGATGTTATTTCACTTAACATTTGAAACGCTATGTTTTTATAAATTCCTTTTTCTGAATCTAACAATCTGCTTGTTATGGGTTCTTTTTCTTTAATTCTTTTTGATTCAAGAGTGAAATTAGTTTCTCCTATGAAAATATAAGCATCTCCTTCTTTGTCATACGCTGGTCTTCCTGCTCTTCCCATCATTTGGTTTAAATCATAGACAGGAACATTAACATTGTTTCTTTTTGTTCCCATGATAATAACTCTTCTTGCTGGTGTATTAACACCAGAAGCAAGTCCACTAGTGGCTATCAAAACTCTTAGTCCATTTTTACTTTTAAAAGAAGTTTCAATGCTTAGTCTTTTTTCTTTTGCTAAGTCAGCGTTATGAAAATCGCAATAAATATTATTGTCTTGAAAATATCTTAAAATATTATTTCCAAATCTTTTGCTATGAACAAAAACTATGAATTTATCATTTTCGTGTCTAAACAGAAGATTGATAGCTTCTTCCATCATTGAAGTTTCATCAAAATTAGAGCCATTGCCGTCTTTGTATCTTTCATTATGAATTGTTAATTTGCATGGTCTGTAGTTGCTTTCTAATATAATTGTTTCTCTTTCTGTTAATTTTGTTAGCCAGCCAGCTAAGTCACTAACATTTGGCATGGTGGCAGAAAGAAGAATTATTTTAATATCTTTATTAAAGGCAGTTAGTCTCATAATTGCTGTTTCAAGGTCATCCCCTCTTCCTTCTACTGTAAGAAGGTGACTTTCATCAACAACCACAAGCCCAACATCTTTTAAGAATTCAGATTTTTCGCTATCAATCATACGAATACGATGATTCATCATTTCTGAAGTCATGATGATTATGTTGCTTTCGTTTAAATCTTTTAGTCTTTTTTCTGTTATTTGGTAATCTCCTGTGCAGATAGAAACATTTAATTTTGAGAAAAAGTGATTTTGGTTAGTCCAATCATCATACTTTTCTTGTGCCAAAGCTTTTGCTGGGCAGAGATAGATAAATTTGGTGTGATTTTCTTTAATTGAATAAGAAGCAAACATTTCTGCTATTACAGTTTTTCCAGAACTTGTGCTTGCAGCAATGACTGCATTTTTGTTGCTTCCAATGTGAGGATATATAGTTGATTGCACAGGATTGAATGTTTCAAATGGGTATGAGCCATATTGAAAATTTAAGGTTGCGATAATATCTTTTGTTTCTTCTAGTTTAATTACTTGGGTCATGATATTTTCTCAGATAGAATTAAGCAAGGAGATTAAGTATGCCACATATTGCTGCGTTTGGTCAAGCTGCATTTGGAAAAGATGTTTTATCAAATTATTTAAAAGAAAAATTAAATAATGGAATTTTATGGGAAAGAGCAAGTTTTGCCGATGCAGTAAAGCGTGTTTTTGAAGACTCATTTGGATATGATCGTGAATTTATAGAAAAATGGAAAAGAATTCCAGAACCACCTGAAGGATTAGAGCTTCCTGTAAGGCAGTCACTTCAATTAATTGGTGATGGATTTAGAAAAATTCGTCAAAATATTTGGATTGAAATTGTTTTTAGAAATAAATTTAAAAATTTGCTTATTGCTGATGGTCGTTATTTTAATGAAGCTGTTCATGTTAGAAAAAATGGTGGCATAAACATTCTCATTTACAGGAAGGGATTTATGAATATTGATCCTAATCCTAGTGAGGCTGAGTTAAAATCAAAGATTAAAGAATTTGATGATAAGTACGAAGACGGCCCTGTTGAAGACGAACATTTTGATTTTTTTATTAGAAATGATTCTACTTTGGAAAATTATTATAAAAAAATTGATACTGTTTTAATACCGTATATTTATAAAAGGTTTGAGCATGAAATTATCTAATTTTTATGAAGTTCCAAAAGGATGGGGAAAAGAAATTTGGTTTTGGAATAGTGATAAGTATTGTTACAAGCATCTTATTATAAAAAAAAACAAAAGATGTTCTTGGCATTATCATAAAGAAAAATCTGAAATTTTCCATTGTGTTCAAGGGTCTTTGACTATTATTTATTCTTTTGGTGATGATGCCACACAAGCTGATACTTTAGTTTTAAAACAAAATGAAGTTTTTCATGTTCCCCCTTTATTAAGACATCAAATGATAGCAGATCAAGGGAATGATGTTATTTTAGTTGAAGTTAGTACGACTCATAAAGACGAAGATTCTTATAGAGTTATAAAAGGCGATTGATTTCTCTGTTTAAATCTTTCAGTCCTTTTTCTGTATAGACAATAAAATCCCAATTTCTTTTTTTGCAATACTCATTTGCTGCTCCCCATTTAGCTTTATTTTTCGGCAATTGAGTTTGACTTTTAGGTTTTATTTCCCACAATTCTTTTTTGCCATCGATTTTTTCAACTAATATATCGGGAATATAATTGTGAGTAAAACCTTCAAAGAAATATTCTATTTTAAATGGTTCTGGCTTGTATTTTAAAACACTTGGCATTTTTTCTAAAGCTTTGTAAAAATTTTCTTCAAATCCGCTTCTGAAATGGCATACTTCATTATTTTTTTTTGAAAAAAAGTTACCTTCTTTAAATTTTCTAGTTATTGTTTTTTTTTTGGTTTGTTGATCTTTCCAAATTAATGCTTTGTATTGTTCTACATTAGGAAGTTTTTCTTGTGGGTGGTTTGATTTAAAATGAGTTCTCAGGCATCTAACTGGACAACCACATCTTTTTAATGGGCACAAAACATAATCTTTGCTTATTTCATGTGAACCTAGAATGTGTTTTTTTAGATCATCATAGATCAAATATTCTTCTCCACAGACAAAACATACATATTTTCTATTGTTTTTATTTAAATTGTAATAAGCCATACATAAATATATTATGTTATTTAAAACTTTTTTTGAATCTGAGGAAAAAAAAGATCAAGACTATATCAATAGTTTGATTGCTAATCTTCATTTAGACCCAAAAATTCTAAGAAAAGCTTATGATTCCGTTCCGCAAATTGTTTCAAACTTTAAAGATAAAAGTGAAAAAAGATTAAATTCTTTGAATGCAGTTATTTATCATTTATCTAAAAATTTAAAGGGTGGCGAAGTAACAGTTCTAACTCCAGATGGGGATAAGGCTGTTACTTATACAAAAGATATTAAACCAATTTTCAATAATAAAGGCAGCAAGAGAAATTATGCTGTTTCTAGGCAAGATATTTTAAACATGTTAACGCAAGGAATGCCATCTGCTTCGCCTTTAGGTGGATCTGCTGCTGCGGGTGGTGGAATGCCTTCTCTTGGAGGTATAACCTAATGACATTAAGTTTTAAAAAATGGCTAAATGAAAATGGTACTTTTACTCCTATAGCAACAGTTCCTAATAGATTATTTGGAAGTAATTTAATTCCTTACTATGCTCAGCCTATAGAAAATTATGTTAAGTTTGGGCTAGGAGGCAAAGTGGTAAAGGCATGTTCAAAAAAGAAAAAAAATAAATTTTTCGACAACTAGTTTTTAATTTTTTTAATAATACTGGTTGTTGATATGCCTTTTAGGTAATTACTAATATAAACTTCTTCAACTAAATCACTTCCAATTATATTTTCTTTTTTGTAATCTCCACCTTTAACAACAACATTTGGTTTTATTGCATTTATTAAATTTAAAGGAGTTTCTTCTTCAAATGTTGTTACATAATCAACAAATTGAAGTTGAGATAAAATCTTCATTCTTTTTTCTAGATTATTAATTGGTCTATTTGATCCTTTTATTTTTTTAATGCTAGAATCGCTATTTAAAGCTACAACTAATTTATCACCTTTAGACTTGGCAAATTTAAGTGTTTCTATGTGTCCTTCGTGTAAAATATCAAAACAACCATTTGTAAAAACTAATTTTTTGTCTTTTTTGGCCAATATTTTAGGATTCTTTACAATCTTGTCAAAATTTGAGCAGCTTTCCAACAAATCTAGGCAATTTACAGGTTCATTATGTTTATTTTTGACATAGCTTATTCCTGCGTTAAATGCTATTTTAGCTGATTTTTCATAAGATAGGCCAAGACTCAAGCTTAATGAAAAGAACGCTATAAACGCATCCCCTGCCCCTATAACGCAACGCACATCTGGTTTGGAATAAGGTTCTATGAAGAATATGTTATCTGGACTATTAACACATCCATAAACACCCTTTTCGGATTGGGTAATAATAACGCATTTGCAATTAAGGGTTTTTAAAAAATAAGCAAGTTGATCTTTAACATTACTTTTACCGCTTAAATTTTTAGCCTCAACACTATTTGGCTTAAAAACAGTACAGTTTTTCCATTTGTTAATATCATTTTTTGGATCAACAACTGTTATGTTGTTTTTTAGGTAATTTTTAAACCAATTATTAGAAAAAACACCTTTGTTGTAATCAGAAAATATCAAAACATCTGATTGTGGTATTTTCAGATCAGAATGACATTCTTTCAATTCTTCATCATTTAAATTAAAATTTTTAGCTTCACAATCCCATCTAATTAAAGGAAATTCTCCATGATAAAATCTTTTCTTAATAGGTATTTGTGCATTCCAATGAGGTCTGCAACAATCAACATTAATACTTTTGTTAAAAACAAAATAAGAGTAGTCATCAATAATAGAAACAAGTTTTGTTTCTGCATTTAGATTTTGAAATTGTCTTATAACATTTGCAGCACCACCAGGAACTACTTTTATTGGTTTTTCATTTGGAGAATTAAATATTTGGATTGGGAATTCAGGAGATATTCGTTCAGATGTTATTTGAAAGTATTCATCTATTAAACAATCTCCAACAACGGTAATTTTCTTTTTGGTTTTTGTTGATTTGTCAAAAAACTCTTCGATTATTTTTGTTTGCATATTTTAATATAATAATTTATTTTTAAAAACTAAATAAAAAAGGATGCTGAAACTTTTGTCTCAACATCCTCTAACAAAGGAGAAATAGTCATGCGTGACTACTCACTATGATTATATCTTAATTTTATGTTTAAAAAAAATATTTTAGCACTTTTGATTTTTTCAAACTTATCATTTGGCAATGAAAAATTGCCAGAAGTTAAATTAGACAGTTTGAAATTTGCAGTAATAATTAAAAAAGAAGAAAAAAAAGAAATTCAAAGCAGCAATACTTATCTGCCAAGGAAAAATTTAAAATGCACTTCTGGTTTTGTCTGAAGATAAGAATAAATCTCAGTTGAGATTTGGACTTTTAAACTTTTTTGCTTAAAATAAAATATGATGTTTTCAATGTTAACATTTTAAGGAAAAACATATGTTTAGAAGATTTGCTGCAATTTTATTTGTTTTAATTACGCTAACAGGTTTTTCATTTTCTCAATCACCAACACCAGTTGTTCCAATTCCTGTTCCTGTTATAAATAAATCAGCTAATAAAGTTGAGGGTTTAGAATTACCACCTGACACGGAAGTAGTATCTGACGAAGGGTTTGTTTCTGTTTCTGCTGTTTGCAAAGGTAGTGTAAAGTGGCTTGTAATTTGTCAAAATAAAATTAAATATATTGTAAATGATAACAACAATAGCATTGTTGTTTCAGTACCTCAAAGTGGCACTATTTCTATTTTTGCAGTAGGTTTGGTTGAGGCTAAATTAACAGATTTTGCTAAAACTATTGTTACGGTAAAAGGTTTATTGCCTAATCCAACACCTAATCCTAGCCCAACACCAAACCCTAATCCAACACCTTCTCCAACTCCAAAACCAAGTACATCTTTACATGTGACATTTGTTCTGGATTTTAATGACTCTACTCCAGAAATTGCAAGTGTTATTAATAGTCAATCTGTCAGAAAGACTATTACAGATAATAAAAGTTTTATTAGAGTTTATGATATTACAAATTCTATAGTTGGGGAAAAGAAACTTGATCAAGTTTTGAAACAAGTTGGCGGTGATAATATGATGCTTGTTCAAGATTCAGAAGGAAAAGTTCTTTACGCAAGTCCTATTCCTAAATCTGAATCAGAAACATTAACAGCTTTAAAGAAATATATTCCGTAAATTAAGGAGCAAAAAATGGCAGATTTTTCAGCAGTATATTTTGATGGTGAATGGAGAGTTCTTGCATATATTCCATCAGATGGTAATCATGATTTTCCAAAATATAGTTCAAGAGTTGGATTTGCAGATTCAGAAATTCAAGAAATTGATTTAAGTTGGTATGCAAATAGAATTATGAACCAAGGATCAACATCAAGTTGTGTTGGGCATGGTGCAGCAGCTGGTATGGAAATAGCATGGAAACAATTGGGCAATCCCGCACAACAATTTAGTCCATTTTTCACCTATGCTTTAATCAATGGGGGTAGTGATAATGGGGCTATGATTAGCGATTCATTAAAAGAACTTAAAAAATATGGTGCTTGTCCTTTAGAAGACATGCCAAAAGGTGTGATGTATGAAAGGCAATTGCCAAAAAAAGCATTTGAGCAAGCTTCAAGATTTAAGATAAGTCAAGCTTATCAGCTTGAAACATTTGAAGAAATATGTCATGCAATTAGCGTTGGATTTACAGTACCTCTTGGTATTTATGTTGGGGATAATTTTAGTGATGTTGATAGTGAAGGAGTAAGTCCTTTGCCAAGAGGTGGTGGTGGTGGTCATTGTATTTTGGGATGTGGGGTAAAGAAGTCTAGTAAGTATGGTTGGCTTATTAAGATTCAGAATTCATGGGGTTCAAATTTTGGACAAAATGGGTTTTGTTATATTCAAAAAAATCATTTTAAGAAAATGGACCCTGATGCTTTTGCAATTCAAGGAATTTACGATGATCCTAAAGATTCTTTTCCGCAAGATAATGTTCCAGTAGTTAAAAATTAAGGAGTTTTGTTATGAAGAATAATAATATGGAATGGTTAAATCAGTTAGAATTTGATGCAAAAGGTTTACATGCACAAAGACAATTTCAAGCTTTATCAGTTGATCAGGTAGAAGGTCTTAAATTTTCTGCTTTAGATTTAGGTGCTTCTGATCAATGGATTGCTGATGTTTTGCAAAGATATGGTGCTTTTGCATTGGCAAATGCTGTAGAATTTTTGCGTAATGGTTTTTCGCCCAATTTCATTTGGGATATGCTAAAGTTTTTTGGCCCAGTTGTTGTGGGATTTTTAATTGACTTGTATGTTTACAGCAATGGTCAAAAAAGAACTTTATTAGCATCAGGAAAATTTGAAGATAAGAAAATATTTGGCAGTATTAGTGGTGCTTTAATTGCCTTGATTTTGATTAAAGTAATACCAGTTATATTTGAAAAATATGGACAAGCTATATTAGATGCAATTAGGAGAAGTCTTATTGGTGCATTTTCTGAAGAAAATGATGCTAATGGTTTTGAACTTTCAACTTATGGTTTGCCAGAAGATAAGATTGGTGATCCACAAAAAGTTGGAAGTGTTACAGGCGAAATAATTATGCTTATTTTGGTTAAAGTTATGCCTATTATCATTGATAAATATGGCAAGAATATTCTTGATACTATTTTAAAAGCACTTGTTAATAGTTTCCAAGGCGAGCAATTTCAAGGGGGTGATGATTTAGCTGCTGAGGTTAATAAGTAAAAATTTTTTTAAATTAGTCGAGAATTGAGCAAGGAAAAAATAATTTCCTTGCTCTTTTATTTTATACTTAAAAAAAGGGGCTTTATGTTTAATCTTGTTTTAGTTGGGTTTTTAGCGATAGGATACGAAGACTTACCTGTAGTTGATTTTGATAAATCTTCAAATGTTGTAATTGTAAAAGATACTTCTTCAAGAAGTATAGTTTTAAGAAGAAGAGCTTTGGTTGATCTTCCTGTAGCAACAATCAATAAAAGTGTAACTATTGTTAGTAAGGCAACTAATAGGGTTAGAAATATTGTAACTGATCAACCTATTCTTCCTAGAGTAAATTCTGTTATTAAAAATATTGTTACTCCTAAAAAAGCTGAAGGGTTTAGTGAAGTCAAGGTTACAACTTCTACATCTACTGATGGTTTAGTTAAAAGTAACATTACTACTTTTAATACAGAAGTAATTTATGATCAAAAGAAAAGAATAGTTGGCCGTAATCGTTTTAGAATTTTTAAATGAAAAGAATTTTTTTAAAAGACATCAATTTAATAATTGATTGTTTTAATAATCTCCCCAGTAGGTCAAATGACTTTTTGGCATTTATTTCTTTTTATTCTTTTTATTATCAATTTGAAAAAACATTAAATCCTTTAATTTTAATTCCTACGAATAAGAGTACGAATATAAATTATTGGGCATCATCTTTTAAAATTCCTCTTTTAAGAAATAATTTTAATTTTAATGAAGTTATTCAAAAACCAGCTTTTCGCATTAAAGCTGGGATTATTGTATTAGATCAAAATTTTTGCTACAGTAATTCATTTGATTTATTTGAAAGTCATGGAATTCAATTAATTTCTGAAAAAGAAAATAATTTTTCAAATACTCGGATATTAGGAAATTTAAATGATGATTATCCTTCAAGCTTTATTGATTTAAACCAGTATTTTTGTTCTAATGAAAAAAATATGGATGTTTTGGGAAATTTATTAAAATCTTTTTCTAATAAAAAAGATAAAATTAATGAAGTTTTGTTCACGAAAATGTTAGATAAGGTGTCTAAACTTTATGTAAATTTTTCAGAAATTAGGTGAAACATGGCAAATGATTTTGGAAATGATTACAAAGGTGAATATGAAGATGAGTTTGACGATGATGATGATGATAATGATGAAGATTACAAAAAAATACCAATAGACGAGTATGAAGACTTAATTTTTGAAAACGAAGAGCTTAGAGAAGAAAACAATAGTCTTTTAAGATTAGAAATTAATGAAAAATACATTAATGACAGCATTATAATTTGTTCTAATGATTGGTTTTGGTCTTGGAAAAGTATTGAGTATAAAGTTCAAAAAATAAAAGAAGTTTATCTTCAGTTAAAAGATATTTCTGAAGATAGTGATGAAATTCAACTTGAACTTTAATTATTTAACTTCGCCAAAATGCTTGCCACTATTTACATCATCGATTCTATTGTATGGCATTTTTCCCATGTGGGAATTTTGTTCAGCATACTTACGCTGATCTCTTATTCCACCTTTTCTCTCAGTATTCCATTTGTGTCTGTAATCATGTCCTGTTGAATCACTAGTCCATTTTCCTGTTCCTATGGGATTGGAAAATGTAAAGCAAGCATCTCCACAAATTATTTTTTGTTTTTGCTTAGATTTGCAGTTAGGACAAGATATTTCTTTGTATTTTTCTGTAGGATCGTAAGCAGTTAGCTCTTCATATTCCCTAGTACATTTCTTACAAACAAAATTATAAAACGGCATAAATATTTCCTTTTGGTATAATATAGTTTTTTTCGGCAAATAATTCTATTATAATTAAATAACCTTTTATTATTTTTGGAAAAATATATTATGAGTAATGTTAGTAAGATTGCGAAAAATTTTAATGTTGACAATTTCAAGAGTTTACAAGAAGAAATTACTTTTGAAGAATATCTTGATAAATGTTATAAAAATCCAAGATTAATAAGAAGTTCGCATCAAAGAATTTATGACATGATTGTTAGTAAGGGAACTTCTCAGTTTGAGAAATACAGAAAAACATTAATTCATTATAATTTTTTCGATGATCAAGAAATTCCAATTTTTGGACTTGAAGAAACCATTGATAGTTTGATGAAATTTATCAAAGGTGCAGCAAATAAGCTTGGGCCAGAAAAAAGAATTCTTTTGTTGCATGGCCCTGTAGGAAGTTCTAAATCAACCATTTTTCGTTTGTTGAAGCGTGGACTTGAAAAATATTCAAGAACTGATGATGGTGCTTGGTATTCGTTCAAGTGGGTTAATTTGCCTACTGGTAGCGATGGGATTTATATTTCGGAAGAAGATCCATGTCCTATGCACGAAGAGCCTTTAAAGCTAATTCCACCTGAATTAAGAAAAGAAACTATTCAGGAATTAAATGATGTTCTTAAATCAAGTACTGATGAAAAAGACTTGTCTAATTTATACAGGCTTACTGTAGATGGAGAATTAGATCCTCGTTGTAAGTTCTTCATGAATTATTTCATGAAAAAGTATGAAGGTGATTGGGCAAAAATTGTTAAAAACCATATTGTTGTTACAAGGATGGTTTATAGTGAGGTAGACAGGTGTGGAATTGCAACTTTCCAGCCAAAAGATGAAAAATCTCAAGATTCTACAGAATTAACTGGAGATATCAACTTTGCAAAAATTAGTCATTTTGGAACAGATTCTGATTCAAGATGTTTTACTTTTGACGGTGAGCTAAACATTGCCAATCGTGGAATTTGTGAATTTATAGAAATGTTAAAGTTGCAACAAGAATTTCTTTATGATCTTCTTGGAGCTTCACAAGAACAAGCAATAAAACCTAAGAAGTTCTCACAAATTAGTGTTGATATGCTTATTGGTGGGCATACTAATATGCCAGAGTTTGCAAAGCTTAAGGCAAATCAACATATGGAAGCACTTAGAGATAGAACCGTTAGAATTGATGTGCCATATCTTTTGAAATTAAGTGATGAAATAAAAGTTTTAGAGCAAGATTACAACAATAATAAGGTTAAGCAGCATGTTGCTCCCCATACTTTAGAAATAGCTGCATTGTGGTCAATTTTGACTAGGCTTGAAGAAGATCGTGACAATAAAATAAGTTTGGTTGAAAAGGCAGAATTGTATGATGGCAAAATGTTGCCTGGTTGGACTGAAGATAGCATTAAGGAAATGAGGGATAAATATCCTGACGAAGGCATGACTGGTGTTTCTGCTAGATATATTCAAGACAAGATTAGTAATTGCTTGAGTAATAATCATGATTATGTAAACCCATTTATGGTTCTTAATGAGCTTAAAGAAGGACTGGAAAATAATAATTTAATTACAAACAAGGATCAAATTAACAAATATAGAAATTGCATAGATGCAGCAACTAAAAAACTTGATGAGATTCTTAAGACAGAAGTTCAAAAAGCATTGGTTGGGGATGAAGATGCGATTGTAAGGCTTTGCAGCAATTACATTGATAATGTAATGGCATATATAAATAAATCTAAGGTTAAAAATCCTTATACTGGCAGGGAAGAAACTCCTGATGAACGCTTAATGCGAAACATTGAAGGTAAGATTGACATTCCAGAAACTGGAGCAGATGATTTCCGCAGAATGATTGCTGCTTTTATTGGCAATCTTTCTCATAAGGGAAAATCTTTTATGTGGAATAGTAATCCACAGCTTAAAAAGGCTTTAGAAGCTAAGCTTTTTGAAGATACTAAAGATCACATTAAATTATCTGCATTGAACATGTCAGGAACAACAGTTGTTGACAGTAAAATTCAAGAGAAAATTGATGCGATCAAGGAAAGGCTTAAAAGTCAATTTGGTTATAATGATCAGTCTGCTAGAGATGTTCTTGATTATGTTGGAAGTATCTTTGCTAGAGGTGATTTAGCTAATAAGTAAAGGACAAAAAATGAAACAGAATTATTGGTTGAACCAAGCTGACGATTCACAAAAGATCAAAGAGCTTGATGATTTTTTGATGGAAGCTTGGTCTAATGAATCTAATGTAGGGCAAATTTTAGAAAGTATGCCCGAAAAAATAAAAGAATTTTTTTTAAAATTAAACATAACTTGTCCAGATCCATTGAGAAATGGACTGAAAATTGGTTTTGTTGTGGAAAAGGAGTAATTTATTCCTCGTAGAATTATTGAAGACCATAAAAACTTTAGAAATATTGTTTCTGGCAAATTAAGAAAAGAACTTAAAAAGTTTATTCGTAGTGGAAATATTTTTCGTTCAAGGGGAAAGAACGGCAAAATAAGCATTACAGTTCCTAAGATTGATATGCCTCATATTGTTTATGGAGAAAATAATTCTGGTGTTGGTAGGGGCAAGGGTGAAAAAGGTGACATCATAGGAGATGATGGCAAGCAATCTGGAAAAGGAAAGGCTGGCCAAGGGGAATCTGAAGGTATAACAATTCAACTAAACTTAGAAGATGTTTTAAAGTTTATGCAGAATGATTTGGAATTGCCAAATCTAAAGCCTAAAGAAAATGGAACATTTGAAGAGATTAGAATAAAATACAATTCTATAAGTTTAAACGGAATAAACGCTTTAAGACATACCAGAAGAACTATGTTTCAAGCCTTGAAAAGGCTATGTTCTACAGGAGAAATTAATAATCTTTATCAAGTTCCTGGCATTAAAGATCCAGTAAAATTAATTACTCCTATTAATTCTGATAAGAGATTTCGTCAATACAAAGAAATAAAAGTTGAATCCAGTAATGCTCTTGTGATTTATGCAAGAGATGGATCAGGTTCTATGGATGAAGACAAATGCAATATTGTTAGTGATATGTGTTGGTGGATAGATTGTTGGATTAAAAAGTTTTACACTAAGACTGAAAGATTGTTCTTGTGGCATGATATAGCAGCACATGAAGTAGATGAGGAAAAGTTTTACAATTATAGGTTTGGTGGTGGCACTACTTGTTCTAGTGTTTTTAAATTAGCTGCAAAACAGTTTGAAGATAGATATCCACCTCAAAAATGGAACATTTATATGTTTTATTTTACTGATGGTGAAAATTGGAATGACGATAGCAATGTTTTAATTGAATCAATTAATAATAATTTCAAGGAACATGATGTAAACCTTTTAGGGGTTACACAAATTTACAGCATGGATAAAAGTAGCAATGTAAAAATTAGTTTGGACAATGCTATTAATGATGGGAAAATAAAAAATGTTAACTTGAAAACATTTGATATTGTTTCTGAAAATGGAATTTCTGATTCTGATAGAAACTCACAAATTCTTGATGCCATAAAACATTTAATGGGAGCTAAATCAGAATAATTATGTTTAAGATAAACTTTCAAGATCAGCTTGGTGATTTTTTTGCAGATGAAGAAAATTCATTTTCAGTAATTACAGAAAATGGAATAGAGAAAAAGCAAGCAAGATATATATCTCAAGGTGATTTGATAGTTGGAAATAAAAAATATTCTGATAATTTGAATAACGCATATTCTATAAAATACAATTGTGATTGTTTTAATTTTGATGGTTCTATCACACTAGAATTAGCTGAATTTCTAGGATACTTTATTTCTTTTTGTCCTTATTTGTACAAAGACAAAATAGTTATGAATAATCCTGCATCAATAGATTTTTTTTATAATTCATTTAATAAATTTTTTGGAAATAAAAATAAATTTATAATTTCTGATCACACTTTAAGTATTGAGTCTTATTCAAGTGTAGTTAATTTTTTAATTTATTTAGGTGTAGTTTTTGAAAATCATGAAGTTCCATTTTGTATAAAAAATTCTTCAAATGAATTTATTTCTAGTTTTATTGTTGGGTTTTTAAAAAATAAAATTATCTTTAAGTTGGATAAAACTTATCAATTGCAAATAAGAGATTTATCTTTGCATATGGCAAAAGAAATTCAATTTTTGTTAAATATGGTTGGTGTTTATTCGGTAGCAGATCAAAATGATAAAAATTATTTTTTGAAAATAGGTGGTTATTCAAATTTGAAAAGATTTTCAAATTGTATAAAAACAGATGTTGATCATAATTTAAATATAATTCAAAATAATTATTTTTTCAAAACAGGGATTAAATCAGAAAAGTTACAAAAATTATTTTTGAAAAATGTTCCCGATAAGAACAAAGATGAAATGAAATTATTTGATATTTATGATATTGAATCTTTTATAGATTTTGAAGAAAATATTGGTAATAATTATTATTCTCATATGGCTGGAATGTTTGACTATCCAATATATTGTGTTTCTGGCATTGATTTTTTGGAAGCAGAAACACTAATAGGCATGCAAAATACAAATATGGTTTTAAATTGTGGCTTACAAGTTGTAAGCTAACAATTGTAAGTTAACAAGGTGAATAATGTCAGATAAATTTTTTCATGGTTCTTCTTTGCTTCTTGGAAATAACACCATTCCTGGTGTTCAAATATCTGAAGAATTTAAAAAATCTATTCCAATCATTATTAAAGCATGTGAAGATTTTGGATTGGATTTCAACCAACCATTAATTCAAATGTTAACACATGATGAAATAAGTGAAATAGCAAGTTATGGGGGATTCCCTGTAAGATATCCTCATTGGAAGTTTGGTGAAGAATATGAGGAATTGCAATATGGATATATGTTTGGAATGCACCGAATATATGAAATGGTTGTAAATGCCAGTCCAGCAATTATATATTGTTTAAATTCTAACACATTGCTTGATAATATAACTGTTGTTGCACATGCTCTTGGTCATGCTCATTTTTTTAAAAACAACATACATTTTTCTAGAACATCTCAGAATATGTTGAATGAGTTGGCAAACAATGGATCTAGAATTAGAAAATACATGAGTGTTTATGGTGCTGAAAAAGTAGGTTTATTCATAGACCATGTGTTAAGATTGGAAACATTAATAGATCATTCTAATGCTTGGCATGATAAATCTATCAAAGAAATAAAAATCAATGACGAAAAAACATTTCATGATATTGAAAGAATTAAAGTTGATGAAAAAAGACTTTACATGAATCAGTTTTTAAATCCTGTAAATTTTATTAATTCTCAAAAAAATAAATTAAAAAAGCAAGAACGAAAAGAAGAGTTGGGTATCTCTGATAGTCCACCTAACAAAGACATATTTGGATTCGTAAAAGAAAATGCACCTTTGAAACCTTGGCAAGCTGATATTATCAGCATGTTATATGATGAGGCTTTATATTTTGCTCCACAAGGTATGACTAAAACAGCTAATGAAGGGTTTGCCAGTTATACAGATTATAATATTATTGCAAAGCAAGGTTATTCTAGTTTGGGGCAAAAAACTGATTGTAGTGGTATTTTTGAATATTCAATTCATAAGATGGGTGTTTTGGGTGGCAAATATTCTGTAAATCCTTACAAATTAGGATTTACATTGTTATTGGACATTGAAGAAAGATGGGATAAAGGAAGATTTGGGGAAGAGTACGAAAACTGTGATGATTTAAGAAAGAAACAAAATTGGGATTTGAATTTAAAGCTTGGCAAAGAAAAAGTTTTTGATGTAGTAAAATATTACAATGATTACCAATTAATTAATGAGTTTTTCACAGAAGATTTCTGTAACAAAAATGAATTTTTTGAATGGGCTAGAAATCCTGATGGTACATATGAAATTGCAAGTAAAGATTTCGTTTCTATTAAGAGAAAATTGCTGCAAAAAAATTCAAATAGAGGATTGCCAGTAATAAAAATTATTGATGACAATCATAAAGGTAAAGGTTATTTGTTGATAGAACATGTTTGGGATGGTAGAATAATTTATCAACCTTATGTTTTAGATGTTTTAGTTTCAATTTATTTTTTGATGAAAGCACCAGTAGTTTTAACTACAAAAAATAAAAATGGTGATGATATTGTTTATTTCTGTAATTCTACAGATCCAGACCATGTTGAAGTTGTTAAAAAAGAAGAATATTTTAGAAAATGGGATTCTTTTTAGTTTTTTCAATATAATATTTTTATCTAAAAAGGAAAGGAGTTCTCATGTCTTTACCAATTGTTGGTTTTGAGCATCTTCATTTACATACAACTCATGGTAGTCTTTTGGATGGATTTGGAACATGTCAAGAATATGCTAATAGATGGCAGTATCATGGTAATTTTCTTTGTGTAAGCGATCATGGAATGATGGCAGCTATACCACATCAAATTAGAGCATGTGATTCAATCAATGAAAAACAAGGCAAGAAAGTTTTGCAGCCAATTTATGCAATAGAACTTTATGTCAACAGAATGCATTTTGAAGCTACAGCAAATGAAAAAGAAAGAGATGCCTTTGTAAAAAGATTAACCCCAACTGAACATGCCGAATTTAAAATTAAAGGAAATCATTTACTAGCGATAGCAATTAATCAGGAAGGCTATAAAAATCTTGTCAGAATGAGTAGTTGGGGTTATCAGAATGGATTTTATTCTAAGCCAAGAGTTAATTATGAAATTTTAAAAAATCATAAAAAAGGTGTAATTTTTACATCATGTTGTTATGCAAGTGAAATCGGAAAAGCATTTGATGCTAAAGGTTCAGAGGGAGCAGAAGAAGTTTTGTTGAGATACATGGATATGTTTCAAGGGCAATTTTACTTAGAAATAATGCTGTTAGATTTTAAAAAACAAAAGCCATATGATGTTTTCATTTTAAAAATGAAAGAAAAGTATAAGCTTCCTTTAATTGTGTCTAATGATTGCCATTATTGTTTGCCAGAAGATTCACATTATCAAAGACTAATGCTGATGATTCAAACAGGAAGAACATTACCTGAAATTAATAAAATGATTGAATCTAATGATGATGCAGTAAGCGATTTGTTTGAATTGCAAGATTCTAACTTATGGATGAAAACAGAAGAAGAGTTGAATGTTATGTGGTCTGAAAAATATTCAGATGTGATACCACAAGAGATTTTTGAAGAAGCTAAGAAGACAACTGTGGATATTTGTCAAATGGCAAAAGGAGTTGAACTTGATAGAAAATTAAAATTTCCAAAAATAACTGATGAAGAAATTAAATTAAAAGAAGAGATTTTAAAAGGTGTAAAATTTAGAAACATTCCTAAGAATAAAAAATATGCATCAAGAATTGAAGAAGAATACGAACTTATTTGCAGAAAAGGATTTGCCAGTTATTTTTTAATAATAAAAAAAATGACAGATGAGGCAAGAAGAATATGTCCGCAATTATTGGGATGGGGAGATGGAAGAGAAGCGGTAGGATGTGGTCGTGGTTCTGCTGCTGGATCGTTAGTTTTATATTTGTTGAGTGTTACAGATATTGATCCGATTAAAGAAGATCTTCTTTTTAGTAGATTTTTAAGTGATGCTAGAGGTGGAAAGCAATTGAATTTAAAGTTCACAGATTAAATTTATAAAAAAAAAGAGAGATATTTAAATCTCTCTTTTTTAAACTCAAACTGAGTTTTATTAAGCCCCTCAGTTCTTTGCAGATTTCTTTTTCATGAGCTTCATTGTTTTGTTGCCCTGAACAACATTTATTTCATTTTGCTCATTGTGCTCATCATCATCATTGCCTTCGTCTTCTACTTCATTAATTTTGCTGTTTTCCATTATTACTTTTTTAACAGATTCAAACATATTATTGTCATCAATTTTTGTTTTTAGAACTTCATAAAATTCTGAATAATCCATTAATTTTTCACAAAGTCTTTCTAGCCCACCAATTCTTTTAGATTCGTGGATTAATGCACGAAGAAGGTTTTCGTTTTCATTAGCAAGGTAGCTTACATATTTAATTGCTTGAATTGGATCTGGATGATAAGCACCCGAAGAATAAGCAACAACCATAGGAGCAGATTTTTTTTCACATCCACAATGTTCATTCATTGTTTTAACGAATTCTTCAGTTGGCATATTTTTTGTAAAATTAACAAATTGTTCATTATTCATTTTTCCCAATTCTGGGAATTCAATTACATTATCTTGATCACCAATATTACCTAAGCCTTTTTCAAGATCTTTTTTGCTAATGTTTGGCTTGGGATAATAACCAGTTGGAACTTTCTTAACTGGTTTTGGAACTTTGTAGCCCATATCACTAATTTCATTGGGTTCAGGATTTTTTTCTTCTGGCCCTTCGTAATCAGCATTAATTGCAGTTATTGGTTTTTCTTGTAATTTACCTTTAGCATTTAAATATTCTAAGAATTTCATTTTTTTTCTCCATTAAACCTTTTATTTATTTATCTTGCATAATCTAAAATTTCTTCTTAAAATTGAATTTATGGAGATTAAAGAAGAGTTATCTAAAGAATGTTATGGATTTCTCGAAAAGAAAGTGCCTTTTCCTTTGCAGGATTTGTATAAAAAAAGGCTTAAAGAAGAACTTATTCACATTGAAGTTCAAGATGAATTTCAATATTTTTTAGATTTGTACAAGAACAATAAAAAATATGCTAATAACGAAAACAATTTAATTGTTCCTTGGCTTTTAGAAATATGCAATGATTTTGATATTAATCAGGAATCATCTTATAAAATGGGTGAGTTGCCTGATGTGGATATCGATTTTTTACCACAAGTAAGAGATTATTTGAAAAATGAATGGGCAGTTAAAGAATTTGGAAAAGAATTTGTTTGCAACATTGGAAATTATGGTACTTTTGGGCTAAAATCTAGTTTTATTGATATGGCTAGAGTTCATGGTTATGATCGTGGTGAAATTATAAAAATAACAAAACAAATTAGTTTAAAAGATGATGATGGAAATAGCTTGAGTTTTGATAAAGCGTTAGAGATTTATCCTGAGTTAGATATTTACTGTAAAAAATATCCTGATGTTGCAACAGCAGTACAAAAGATTGTTAATAGAAATCGTAGTATGGGCAAACATGCTGCTGGCTTAATTATTTCCTCTGTTCCAATATCAGATTTTGTTCCTTTAGCTAAAAATGCCAAAGATGAAACCTGTGTATCTTCTTGGGTTGAAGGCTTAAGTGGGCAAGACCTTGGGCCAGTTGGTCTTATTAAGATGGATCTGTTAGTAATTGATGTTCTCTATCAGCTGGCATATGCTTGTAAGTTGATAAAGGAACGGCATAAAATCGTTAATATATCAGCTAAAATCAACGAATGGGATTGGAGTGATGATTCGTATCAAAATGATCCAAAGTGCTTGGAAATGGCATCTAATGGCGATTTAAAAGGAATATTCCAGTTTGATAGTGATGGCATTAGAAATTTAGCTAAAAAATCTTGTGTGTCATCTTTTAGCGATTTAGTTACTTTAAATGCTTTGTATAGACCAGGCTGTTTGGATATGGGAATGGATCAAACTTTTGCAAAAAGAAAAACAGGAGAAGAAGAATATCAAATTCACCCTGTTTTGGAGCCTTATTTAAAAAACACTTATGGTGTTATGGTTTTCCAAGAACAAATCATGCAAATATTAAATGTTGCTGGTGACATTCCATTAAGAGATTGTTATCAAGTAGTTAAAGCAATTTCAAAAAAGAAGATTAGTGCTTTTATTAAATATAAAGAAAAATTTATTGAAAATGGTCAGGTTAAACTTCAGCTGCCAAAAGAAGAAGTTCAAGAACTCTTTGAGAAAATTCAGGCATTTAGTGAGTATGGGTTTAATAAATCTCATGCTGCATCTTATAGCATGCTTGCATCAAGACAAATTTACTTAAAAACATATTATCCGTTAGAATTTTATTGTGCTTTACTTTTTACAGAGAAGTCAGAAGAAAAATCTAAAATATATGCTTTTGATGCATTTAAAAAAGGTATTTTAGTTAAAAAACTAGATTTGAATTTGTCAAAAGAAAATTATAGCATTCACGAAAAAGATATATATACAGGATTTTCTAACATTAAAGGAATAGGTGAAGAAAAGGCACAAAGAGTGGTAGCTGGTCAACCTTATTCTGATTTTTTTGATTTCTTAAATAGATTTGGTGTTGATGCTCATGTTTTAAAACCATTGATTTCTTTAGGTGTTTTTAAAGATGATACCAAAGAAAATCTTTCTAAATTTTGGCTTAAACATTGTTATTTAGGTAAAAAAATTAAAGGCAAGGAAAGAAGACTGGCTAATAATTTATTAAAAATTATGGAGAAGTTAAAAAGTTTATTGCCTCAAGAACATCATTCTAAAATCCAAATAAATTCTAAGTGGATTTCTGCTTATATTAAAACTACAATAGAAGTTAATTTTAGAAAATTTACGGAAATTCAAAAGAAGTTTTTGTTAGATTTGAAAAAAATACATGATTCAGTTGTTAAAGTTGAAAGCAAAAAAAATGATGTTATTTTTTTTAACAAAGAAGATTTAGAAAATGTATCTGATGATTCAATAGCAATTGATGATGATTTTTTTTCTGACATTAAACATGAAATGCTTTGTGAATTGAAGTATTATGGTTTTGTTTGGGAAACTAATATTCAAAAATCAGTTGACTATACAGGTTCTACTTTGGATTTGTTAAAAGAAAATTATGAAAGAGGTGCAGAATTTGGAATAGTTGAATGTGAAGTAGAAATTGTAGAGAGAAAAAAATCTAAAAAGGATACTTTCTTTTATCAAGTTACAATTTTGGATGGCAATGGTGAAAGAGCAAAATTCAATGTTTGGAAAGATGATTATGAAATATTTAATCAAGAATTAAGAAAAGGTAACTTAATTAAAGTACAGTTAAGAGCACCAACTAATGGATTTCCTACTTATACTTTGAAATCTTTACCATACGAAAAAAGAAATTCAAAAAAACACAGTAGGCAAAACGATTTTAGAATAGTAGAGATGACAAAAAATGAAAACAGAACTGACGATTGATGATACAAATTTTGAGCAATATTTTAGAGATGTTAGCACTTGCAAACCTGAGCAAGGTGATGTTTTGGCAAAATATTCTGCTACAGCAGAATTGGTTTATGGTGATCTCAAACAAGATATTGTAAAATTGTTAAAAAATAGTGATTTTGGTGCAAAAACTAGTATTCAACTCATGAAGAAATTAGGCAAAGCTAATGAAAAAGAGGCTTTGCGTGTTGTTAAGGCTATGTGTTGTGATTTGTTCGCAGAAATGACTGATGATGAAGTTCTGGCCAAGCCTTATAAATATGTTTTAGAAATGTGTTTCTTTACTAAAAGAGAACATGTTCCACCTGATGACTTGCATTGGGAAGTGTTGACTCTTAATAATCTTGAAGATTATTTGAGTCTTAAAGAAACCTATACCAGAAATGAAGATGGAACATTAACCAAGAAAATAGTTATTTCTGAAGAAGATATTAAAAACAAAGAAGGAAATTAATGCAAGAATTTGTCTTAAAGTGTCCTTGTTCTTTTGTTGTGTTTACAACAGATAAAAGAGAGGAATTGAAAGGTATCTTCGAGTATCCAAATAATTGTGCTAATTGTGGCAAAATACCAAAATATAGGTGTCCGAAATGCGGGAGACAGATAAAATTATTACCCATAAAAAGATAAAAAGAAATTTTTTAAATGGTGTTTTTTTCAACAGGTCATATTCTCCTGGTGATCTTGTTTTAGTAAAAAAAGAAAAAAAAATAAAAACTGTTAGTTTTAACAAAATTAAATTTAAAAAAGATTCTAAAGAAAAAGAAAAAATATTCATTTTGGCATTTGGCGAATTTGGATGTGAAAGTGTGGCTATTCATTATTTAATTCCAGAAATAGTTAAAGATAATCCAAATAAAAAAATTATAGTTGTGGGATGGCAAGGAAGAAGTTTTTTGTATTCTCATCTTGCTCATGAATTTTGGGAAATAGGCTCAGAATACATGTTCTTAAAAGATTATGCTAAAGCTTTTCACAATGATTCTAAAAATATTAAGTGGATAGAAAAATCTTTTGCCATGCATGGAGAAATTATAACTTCTATGCAATTAGGAAGTATGGCATTGCTTGTAAAATGTCGAAAGTGCAATCATTCATTTGGTGCAGATAGAAAATGTTTTCAATGTGATAGTTGTAATTCTACAGATATAAAGCACAGTTATCTTTCAGATCCTATATCCGCAAAAGAAAAATATGTTTCTGTTCCTCCTTCTGGTTTTAAGTTTTACAAAAAGGCTAAAAAGATAGTTAAGAATAATACTGTCGCACTTTTTGTTCGTGGAAGAAAAGCTTATGGTAGAAATTTAAAGCCAGAGCATTATGAACAGATTGTAGATGATTTAATTGGTATGGGCTATAATGTAATTTGGTTAGGTGAGAAATATACAACTTTTGATTTAGATAAAAATTATAACGGTAAGTTTATTAATTTGTGCAAAGATTCTGACTTTGACAATCTTGAATTTGTGTTGTCAGTTTTGCAACTCTGTAAATTTAGTTTGCAATTTTGGACAGCTTCAACAAGATTGTCCGCTATGCTAAACTTACCATATATGTTAATAGAATCTCCTGATCAAATATTTGGGAGAGGACAAGAAGGGCAAAGGATCATATTAACAACTAGAGAAGAATCTAAGAAAAAAATTATTTTTTGCAATCATAAAAAAGTTTTAGATAATTTTTGGGATTTTAGAGGTTTATTAAAATGGCAAATATACAACTTTATTCAGGTTGGTGACTATAGTGATGTTATTGGAATGGTGGATGATTATGAAGCGGTAAAGTCAAATTATGTAAATAATAGTAATTTTTGGCGAGAAGCTTTTAAAAAGTCAACAAACATATTCTAGTTTATATTATGAGTAATTTCCCAATATCGGAATTTTTGTCTAACACAGCATCAAGACTTAATTTTAAAAGAGAGAAGTTTGTAGAGAAAAATATTCCTGCAAACTTTGATCAGATTAGTGTTTTTTTTGGTTTGGGTGATTTGCGAAATACTGCTGCTATTAGCACTATGATATTGCCAAGGTTACGAAAAGAAAAAAAAGCCTTACGGTATTTTATTGTTTTTGGATATCCAAATTTTTCATGTTTGTATCCTTATGCAGATGAATATTGGTCATTTAACAATGATGATAAGTTTGAAAGTATTTATTATGATTCTTGTGGGGTGGACAACAGTTCTAACTTAAAAACTATTTACTTGAGACATTTGAATGAAAATTTCAGAGATGTTATAAAACAAGATGATGTTTCAAACATTTATGATAGTTGCTTAAAAACACCATTTTGGGAAAGCAATAAAAACATTAGAATAATATTGCCACAGGTATCAAGTGGATTAATTTCTTTTAATGAAGAAATTCAAAAACGATTTAATGATTTAGGCAAAAGAAAAATACTTATTTTCCCAAGTAAAAAAATTCAAATATACAGAAAAAACAAGTTGGTTTTTCACCATGTTGATATAAACTTTTGGAAGAATTTGATAGAAAAGCTTTTAAGGTTGGACATTGGTGTTGTTTGTGTCAAAAATAATCTTACTTATGATATTTCAGAGTTTTTTTTAAATGAGAAAACTATATTTAATGTTGTAGAACAAGATTTAGAAAAAATTATGTCTTTAATGAGGCTTACAGGTTGTGTTTTAGATTTTTTTAGTGGGATTGGAAGGTTTGCTGCTATAGCTAGAGTTCCTTATATAACTATAGATGAAAGACATAGGTATTTTAAATTTAAGGAATATGAATTTGAAGATGTTGTTGGTAAAAATTTGCCTATAGAAAGAATGTTTTTGTTTGCAGATTTAATAAATCCAACAAATAATTTGTTTGAAAATGTTGCAAAGAATATAATTAATAAGATTGATAAATTAATTAATGGATTGGAAAAGGTAAAAGGATTGCCTACTGCACCTTATTTGGATTATATATCTAATTATGAAAATGTGCGATATTATCAAACGCAAAAAATGGGTGTTAACTTTATAAAGTTTCCACCAAAGGCTTATTAGGAGGTTTTAAAATGGCTAGAAATGTTCGTGTTGAATTAAGAGGTAATCTTATGAATTACCATGATAGAGACAAAGCTTTGAAAATTTTAATGGGAGAGTTTAGAAAAGCATGTCATGCTGCTGGAATTATCAAAGAATTAAAAGAGAGATCTGTATATGAATCTCCTAGTGAAAAAAAGAGAAGATTGAAGAAGGAATCTGATAATAATATTCTTAAACAAAAAATGAAGGAGAGTTTTATTAATAATAAAAATACTCCTAAAAAGAAAAAAGATTTCAAACAAAAAGATTCAAAATAAAATGCAAAAAGAAGTAACATTACTTTTAGACTTAGAAGATTACGATAGATTAAAAGTAATTGCAAAAGATAAAAAAACAACTATTAGAAATTATGCAAAAACAATTTTTAAAAAAGCTTTTACTGATGAAAAAACTAGTTGTATCGTATTAAAATTTCCAAAAAATATTTTAAATAACGAGGAAGAATTTAATAAATGGATGAATCAGACAACACAGTCCTTGAAAGATATATTCAAGAAAAATCACCATTAAAAATTGTTCCTCTTGATGAAATACCCCTTGTTAAATACAAGACAATTGACCAGAAGAGTATTTCAGTTGCTAAATTATGTATTTTAATGGAAAATTTTTGTTTGCAAAACAATGGAATTGGATTGTCCGCTGTTCAAGTTGGCATTCCTTTTAATATTTTTGTTGCAAGCAAAGGAAGTAAAAAAGATAAGTTTTTTTACTTTTTTGACTGTGAATATGAAGGCACAGATGAAAAAAACTTTTCATTAGAAGGTTGTTTGAGTATTTTAAAAAAGAACAATAAAACAAGAATTTTTAAACTGGAAAGATTCAAATCTATTAATCTAAATGGATTTTTATTAAATCTGCAACCACAATTGCAGAATTACAAATTAGAAAATATGAATTTTTCTGGTTATTTTTGTAATATTTTACAACATGAGATAGATCATGCAAATAATGTTTTAATTAGTAATATAGGCAAAGAAATGGAATTATATTAGTGTTAACTCTTAAGCAAATTGAAAATGTATGTAATATCGATGATAGTTCTGGTAAAAAATGTAGGTATTTGTCTAAACATAACAATACCGAAAATTATATTTGTTTGAAACTTTCAGAACAGAATAAAAAAATTATTGACGAGCAAGTTAAAGCATATATGTGTTTTAATGGTAATGTTAAAAATTTTTCACAACCACCTATAGGGGATAATTGCTCTGGTTATGTTATTTCCTTATATGTTGAACAAGGATATGACATTAAGGACTGAATTTTGGATTTAAATATAAATGATTTAATTTGGCTTCATGGTGATTTCATAACAGATAATTTGCCACCTGAGAGAACTTTTTTAAAAAAGTATTTCAAGAAAAAAGAAAAAAAGTTTTTTTTGTATTATATGAATTTTTTTAAGGATTATAAGAATTTCATTGATCATACTGGTATTTTCTTTTCGCAAAGTATAATTAATAGATTAAACAGCAAGTACAATTTCTTAATTGAAACTTATACAAATGCCAAGAAAAACTTTGACATGAAGACAATATCTGAATTAGAAGCTGGTATTTTTGTAGTTCCTGATAAATTTAATGTGTAAATGTGTTTTTCCCTTAACTAAAGAATGCTCTTAGTTAAGGGAAAGCGGTTATCTTAAACTAAGGAGCTTCCTTAGTCCAGCAAAGTGAACTAAGGAATGCCCTTAGTTCACGCAAATGCGTTTCCGTGAACTAAGGAATTATATTTCTTCATCCAATATTTCAAATGCAGTATGTTCACTCACAATGGTTCCCATTCCACATTTTGCTTCAGGGTTTTTTGGTTCTGCTTTGCACAAAAACTGTTTTCCTCCAATCCAAACAAGAAATTCATCACTAGAACCTTCTCTTTTTTTAATACTTATTTCTAGTTGCAATTTTCCCTGCTTTATATCTGCATGAAAAAAGTCAGAACTTTCTTCATATAGTGAAGAAGTATTGAATGTTTTTACCTTCCATCCTGATCTAAATCTCCAAGTTTTACTTTTGGAAGTTTTATTGCCATATTCAACATCTGCAAAAAATCTTTCGGAGCAGCATAGAGGGCAGAAAGCATTTTTTGGTAATTCCCCTTTGAAGTACCTTTTGTCTGTAAAAATAGTTTCGCAACCTTCGCATTCTCTTTCCATGTTCATTCTCCTTTGATTAAAATTAAGTTCCCTACTATGTTGTTCGTTTCAAGTTAAAAAAATTTCAATCAAAAATGGATATTTTCTCAAAATAAATTTTTCCATGCTTATACTGGACAGGATATTGCCTGTTTGTAGGAAAATAATTATTTTTTAATTGGAATACTTTATTTAGGTTATACGCAAGGTGCACCCCAATTTGGCTTGCTCAAAACCCAAGCAGTTGCTCCATTTGCAAAATCATATGGTTCTTCTGGTATGCCACTAACACACCAACTACTTAAATCTTTATTAAATGCCGAACAACCAAAGAACATACTATTCATATCTGTAACACTTGAAGTGTCGAAATTTAATGATTTATTGAAAAGCAAACATCCATAGAACATACTTGACATATTTGTAACTTTTGAAGTGTCAGAAAAAGTTAGTGCAGAATCTAATGCTGAACAACCAGAGAACATACTATTCATATCTGTTACGCTTGAAGTATTAAAATTCAATGCTTTGTTGAACAGCGAACAATTACCAAACATATACAACATGTTTTCAACATTTGAAGTGTCAAAGTTTAATGATTTATTGAATGCTATACATTCACTAAACATGTATGCCATATCTGTAACTTTTGAAGTATCAGAAAAAGTTAATGCAGAATCTAATACAGAACAACCATTGAACATGCCTTGCATATTTGTAACGCTTGAAGTATTAAAATTTAATGCTGAATTAAATGCAGAGCAACTATTAAACATGTACGACATATCTGTAACAATTAAACTGTTGAAAGTTAATGCTTTGTTAAACAATAAACAACTATTAAACATATTGGACATGTTTATAACACTTGAAGTGTCGAAGTTCAATGCTTTGTTAAATACTGAACAACTATTAAACATACTTGACATATTTGTAACTTTTGAAGTATCAGAAAAATCTAATGCAGAATCTAATGCAGAACAAGTATCAAACATATTTGACATATTTGTAACTTTTGAAGTGTTAAAAGTTAATGATGAATTTAATGCAGAACAACCAGAGAACATATTGGACATATTTGTAACATTTGAAGTGTCAAAATCTAATGTTTTATTGAATAAAGAGCAACCAAAGAACATATTCGACATATCATTTACATTTGAAGTATCTGAAAAAATTAATTCTGAATTGAATGTAGAGCAACCATTAAACATATTTGACATGTCCGTAACATTTGAAGTGTCAAAATTTAATGCTGAATCTAATACAGAACAATTATCGAACATATTTTTCATAGTTGTAATGTTTGTAGTTGAAATGTTTGTTGCTATTGATTCTAATAAGCTACAACTTGTGAAAAAACAACCATTAATGGTTGATGCATAAATGCCAAAATCAAATTCAGATCCAAAACTAAGTATTGATTTAAGCACTTCGTGTGTGTTTCCGTTGAAACCATTGCTGTTTTCATAGGTAAACCAACCAGTTATTTCTCCATCAATTGTAATTGTGTAAGCTCCAGAGTTAGTGTAAATATGATTAGCTCCAATTTCGTTGGCTGATGTGGATTCATCCCCCCAATTAATAGTTCCAGAATAAGTTCCAGCACCGCTATAAGGTAATGTCAAAGTAAATCCAGCATCTGGTATAATTACTTCCGCTGTAAAATATGGTGATAGTGGTGCAATCGTAGTTGTAGTTGGTGCAATTGTTGTTGTAGTTGGTGCAATTGTTGTTGTAGTTGGTGCAATTGTTGTTGTAGTTGGTGCAATTGTAGTCGTAGTCGTAGTCGTAGTTGTAGTCGTAGTCGTAGTCGTAGTCGTAGTCGTAGTTGGTTCTGAATTCTCGTCAAGTATGTTCATATTGCAAACTGTAATAGCTGGCAAATATGCCCCTCTAAATGGAGAACAACCATTAATGTTTAATGTTGGGCAGGATGGATAGAAAATTTTCATGTGAGCATAATACAATCTTTTAGAAATTGGGTTTAAACATTTAAAGCTCATATTTTCTCCTTTTAATTTTTCATGAAAATTTCAGGGTCACGATTCCTTAATCATTATTTGAAGTTTTGTATGTTAATATGTATCTTAAACACTATAATAAAAATATGATTAGATATGCAAAACCAGAAGATTTTGATTTTATCGACCACATTGGAACAAGTAGTTATCCTGATAATTACTATGAGGGGAGTGAATCTTTTCGTTCTAAGATATTAGGACATCCAGAGGGCTGTTTCGTTTGTGAGATAAACAAGGAAGTAGTAGGATATATTATTTCATTTCCTTATACTTTGTGGGAATATTATCCAATAAACGAGAATTATAAGAAAATTGAAAATCCTGACTGTCATTACATTCATGATCTATGTGTGGAAAAAACACATCGTGGTAAGGGATATGGGATTGCTTTGGTAGATCAAGTGTTAAGGATAAAATCAAATCCAAAGGCATTAATGTCTGTTCTTGAATCAGAGAATTTTTGGAATAAGTTTGGATTCCAAAGTCAGAAAACGATTGATTATTATGGTTTAAATGCAGTTTACATGGTAAAATAAAATATTACATTTTTTTTAGATTGCAAATGAAAAAATCAAAACCTCATGAAGAAATTGTTAGTCTTGTAAAAAACTCTTTTGAAGCAAAAGTTAAAAGAGGAAAAACTTTAATTTATGCTTATGTTTTTGATAAAATTGTTAAAAAAAACAATTCTTTTTCAAGTATTAATTGCCAAAACTTTATGAGCTTGCAAGCATCAGTTTATGATAATGGCAATAATACAATTTCTTTATATTGCTGTGAATGTTTTTGTCTTGGAAGAATTAATTTTGTTGTTAAAGGTAAGCTAAAAAATTCAAATTTAAAAGAATTTTATATTCCAATCCCAAATAAAATTGTATTAAGTAATTTAAATGAATATTTCTATAATACATACAAATGTATGAAAAATAAGTATTTTGACACAAAGAAATATTCTATAAAATTCTTTCAAATGGTGGAAATATAATTATGTCAAGTTGTGATTTTAATACATCGTGTTATAACCCTTCTTCAGATTTATGTTCTGACAATCAAATTTGTTATGATTTTATTATAAAAAGACATGACAACACTCCTGATTTTAAAGTAGAAATTGATGATTGTGGGGATGCTATAGATTTAACAAATCTTGTTGCAGAAGCATCAATGTGGTCAGAATCTAAATTAAAAGCAACAATTAGTGACAATCAAACATTTTTGCAATTGGCTGATAATATTGGGTTTGAGCAAATTTTAATTGGAACAATTATTCAAGCTGGAACAGGTAGAAACTTTGAAAGAATGCTTGTTACTGGATTTAATGAATCTGCTAAAACAGTTGAAGTTTCAAGGGGAATAGGTGGTACTTTTCCTTTTGCATGGCCTAAAGCTACTGGTTTAAAGTTAATTAGATTTTTAAGTAATCCTGCTGTAACTGAAATGATTTATGAAAATATAACTGAATCAGATGGAACAATTAAAAAAAATGTTTTAACTCATTCTAATTTAATTTATCAATGGAAGGCACAAGACACATGTCTTGCAGGATGTTTTTATTTTGAATTTAAACTTTTAAAAATGGTGGATTTTTCTATTCTTGGTACTTTACCTAGTGTTATTTCAAATTATGATCCTTGTAATTTGGGTAATGGGGTTGAATGGATTAGAAGATTTCCTGTTAATAAAAGCGGATTTGCAATTCAGGTTTTTAACTCTCCTACTGGTGAATAAATAATGCAAAAAGATTTTGGGCATCGTATTAATTTTTCAATTCGTATTTCTCCTATTCGTGTTTATAAAGATGGTGAATGTTTAGGAATTATGTCAACAGATCAAGCTAGACAAATAGCTTTAGATGAAGGTCTTGATTTGGTAGAAATGGCAGCAACAGCAAAACCACCAGTATGCCACATAATGGATTATGGAAAATTTAAATATGAACAAAAAATAAAAGATAAAGAAAAAGTAAGGAAACAAAGAGAGCAATCTGTATTGCTCAAAGGAATAAGATTAACCCCTTCTATAGAAATACATGATTTAGAAACAAAAATAAAACAGGCTAAAGATTTTTTAAAAGAAGGTAAAAAAGTTCAATTAAATATGAAATTTAGTTTCAGAGAATTGCAAACTAGTAAAGAAATTGGATTGAGCAATATAAATCATTTTGTTGAAAGTTTAAAAGAATTTTCTCAGGTTGAATTTGGGCCAAAATTTGAAGGAAACAAATTAATTGTTAGGCTGACTAATTTAGATTAATGACAAAAAAAGTAGATGTTGTAATAGTTAGTTATTCTGTAAATGATGCATGTGTAGAAACAACAAGGAAATGCATTGAATCTTTACTGTTGTCTGAATCTGATGCAGAAAATATCTTTAATATTATTGTTGTAGAATCAAACCCTGAAAAAAAATGGGAATATTTATCTAAATCAGTTAAAACTTATGAGTCACCACTTCCATACGGCTATAATAAATTTTTAAATTTTGGCAGAAAAAAAGGTAATTCTGATTGGGTTGTTTTGTGTAATAATGACTTGATCTTTGCAAAAAATTGGTTTACAAACATATTAAATGTTAGCATGGCAAATCCTGATGTACTTTCTTTTTCTCCAATTTGTCCATTAACTCAAAAATTATATGGAATTGATGTTAATAGTGGTAATTATTTAGGATATGAAATAAGAAAGCAAATATCAGGTTGGTGCATACTTCAAAAAAGATTAATTTATGAAAAAATAGGGGATCTAGATGAATCTTTTATTCATTGGTTTTGTGACAATGATTATGCTGCAACTTTATTGTTGAATAATATAAAGCATGTGCTTGTAACAAGTTCAATAGTTTATCATCATTCTGAAACAATAGGAAATACAACAAAGAGTGTAGTGAACAGTCAAGAAGAATTAAACGAACTAACTGTACATGCACAAAATTTGTTTAATCAAAAATACAAGAATAATTTCAAAAAATGGGATTTTTACGATATGAAAAGATATGATGTTATTAATAAAATAATTGACTTTGAAAAATATAAAAAATATTTAGAAATTGGAGTTTTAAATGGGGAATGTTTTGAGAAAATAATTTGCAAAAGTAAAATTGGGGTAGATCAAAATCTTAATTGCAAACATGCAACTCACAAAATGAGTTCAGATATTTTTTTTAGCTGCATTCAGCCAAATGAAAAGTTTGATATTATTTTTATAGATGGCTCACATCTTGAAAATCAAGTTGATAAAGATATTGAAAATTCTATTAAATATTTAGAAGATGGTGGAACTATTGTAATCCGCAATTCTAACCCACCAACAGAATTTCACGCAATGGAAAAACCTTTTTTAGAAGCACCAGCACATGGTGATTGGAATGGTACTGTTTATAAATCTTTAATTAAAATAAGATTGAACAGAGATGATGTTTCACTAGAAACTGTTGATACTGATTGTGGTTTGACTATTTTAAAAAAAAACAAATCTGAAAAAATTAATCTTCTGGAATTAAATGAAATTACATGGCAGTATTTTGATTCCAACCGTAAAGATATTTTAAACTTTATCTCAGTTGAAAAATTTTGCGAAAAGTATGAATTTTTTAAAATTGGTCTTTGCATGATTGTTAAAAATGAAGAGCATATTATTACAAGGTGTTTGAATAGTGTGAAGCCATTAATTGATTATGTGGTAATTGTTGATACAGGCTCTACTGACAATACAATTGATAAAATAAATGAATGGTTATTTGAAAATAAAATTAAAGGAATTGTTTTGCAAGAACCTTGGAGAGATTTTTCGCACAACAGAAGTCATGCTTTAGCTGAAATAAGAAAAATTGAAAAAATTGAATATGTTTTAATGATTGATGCTGATGAAATTTTAAAATTTGATGACAATGTTGATTTTAAAAGTATTAAGCAGTATCTTACAAAAGATATTTATTCAATTGAATGTAGGCATGGCACTATTTCTTATTTGAGAAATTCTATAACAAAAAACCATAAATCTTTTTGCTACAAAGGTGTTGTGCATGAATTTTTGCATTGCAATGAAAGTTTTGTTTTTGGCGAAGTTATAAGAGGAATATATAATATTCCTTTGCAGGATTCTTCTAGAAATAAGATGTCTGACAAGTACAGAAAAGATGCTGTAGTCTTAGAGGAAGCTATAAAAAATGAAAAAGATGCTTCTCTTCTTTCAAGATACTGTTTTTACTTAGCACAATCATATAGAGATTGTGGGGAAAAAGAAAAAGCCATGCATTGGTATAATGAAAGAGTTAAGTGTGCGGGATGGAATGAAGAAGTGTATTACTCTTTGTTGCAAATTGCTAAAATTAAAGAATTTTCAGCATTATCACAAGATGATATAATTCAAAGTTACATGAAAGCTCATGAAGTTTGCCCTGAAAGAATTGAAGCTATTTTTGGTGCTATTATGTTTTGTCGAAAAAGTTCTCAATATCAACAAGCTTATATTCTGGCAAAATATGCTAAAACTATAAAAATCAAGCAAGATGGTTTATTTGTGGAAAATTGGATTTATGATTATGGAATAGATGATGAATTGGGTGTTATTTGTTATTGGATAGGAAATTACAATGAAGCAATTGAAATATCTGAAGCTTTAATTAATAAAATACCTATCGATCAAAAGCCAAGAATTTTTAAAAATTTAGAGTTTCTTTGGAAAAAATCTATTTAATCCTATAGGTTTGAATGTTTGTTTTCCCAAAATGATTTTCTTGGCAACATAATTTTTCTTTTGTTCCAAGTGTAATGATTTCTTTGTGATTATCGCTAACAAACCAATCTACTTGTTTTTCAATTTTTTTGTGTTTCTTAAGCAACATGATTGCTCCATATTTACTTAATATATAAGCGTGTGTTAATAAAAATCTTTCAAGTATTATCAAGTCTTCATTGAATTTTTTTTCTGAAATGTAAGAAGCCCCTAAATTAATAAATCCCCATTTAGTTGTTATTTTACTTAATATATTGTTAACTTTATCAAATAAATCTTCTGGAATCGTAGTATCATCTTCAAATATAAAGCAATAATTTCCTTTTTCTTGTTTTTCAAAATCTTCCCAGCATTGCAAATGGCTTAAATAACAACCAACTGCACCAGGGCACAAAGATTCATGTTTTTTTCTTTTTTTAGTTTTTATTGTTTCTTCTAAATCTTCAATAGCTTTTTCTGACATTTGACTTTTATAATTTTCCCATTTATTATCTCTTGTATCAATTGCTTCAATTATTTTTATTTCACTTCTATTTTTCCATTCTTTAAAAAACAATTCTTTTCTTTTTGTGTCTTCTTTAAGGTTTATTAAATACGAACAACAATAATCATTAAACATAGTTGACTCTTACTATTATATTTTTATATTACACTATTTATTGTATGCTAAAGAAAGGTAAAATGACAAATTATATTTTCAATCAAAGATCTCCACATGTTTTAGTTGTCGATAACTTTTATAAAGATCCAGATGCAATTGTGGAAATGGCAAATTCTCAAGAATTTAAAGAAAATAACAAATTATACAAAGGCAAAAGAAGTTCTAAGTGTCTTTTGCCTTATGTTAGAGAAGAATTTGAACGACTTTTAAATGTTGAAATTACTGATTGGCTCAATCAGCCTATGAATGGGGTTTTTCAAATTACTAATAGTGACCACCCTTTAGTTTGGCATAGTGATTCACAAAGCTATGCTGCTGCAATTTATTTAACTAAGGGTGAAAGTGTAGGGCATGGCACATCTTTTTGGCGAGAGAAAAATTACGATTGTAGAAGACCACCAGAGCATCCTTTAGAAAATAAAATAGATGTTAAAGGTTCAGATGTTTATTCTGAATTTAACTTATTAAATCCTGATAATTGGGAATTAGTTGACAGAGTTGGCTCTGTTTACAATAGGTTAGTCTTATGGGATGCTAAGTTAATACATTCTGCTACAAAGTATGGTAATTTTGAAAGATTGGTACAATTATTCTTTTTTTCTGCACAAGAAAAAGTATCAAATCTCAATCATCCCAGGTATTCTACTTTTTAAATTTAAATCAGGTAGTTTTACCAAGTCAGCTTTTACATAAGTAATTAAATGTGTTTTGTGCCAATCAGTTGGGTAAAAGTTTTTAATTCGATTTAACTGAAATCTAACTGGCTTTCCAATGTATTTGGCCTGTTGCTCTTTTGTGTAATACCAAAAACTATTACTATTCCAAAAGCTAATGTGTGTTGGATCTTGAAAAGCTCCCCGCCCATCTGTTGATGGAGTTTGAGTTAAAAACCAACCATTTGGAGCTAAACACCTATATGCTTCTTTCATCGCATGTATTGGGCTTTTAAGATGTTCTAAGGCATCATGTGCTCTAATTAAACCAACCGTTCCATCTTCAAGTGGCCACTTTTCGTCTAAATCTGAAATTATATCCCCATTGAATTTATCAATTGATTCATAACCATTTGGTTTGCTAAAACCACCACACAAATCTATTTTTTTTAAATTATTTAAATCACACCATTTCTCTACAAGTTCATAAATATATTTATCGTGAATGTCAAGTGTCATTTCTTGAATTTTTGCGTTTACTTCTCCATAGCATGTATTGCCCTCATGTATGTGATAAACATATAATGGTTTGTCAATGTGTTTTACATTTCCTTTAATGTATGTTCTTGCAAGAATGTCTTGATCATCAAGTATTTCCATGCTTTCATTGTGTCCACCAATTAAATTATAAAAAGATTTTTTCCATGCTCTAAAATGATTTGGAGCATACCATATTTTAGAAAACATAGATGGACTAGGTGAAAATGATACTGTTTCAAGTAAATTATAATCTTTGTATTTACAACTTCTGTTTTCCCAACCGTAAAAACTTCCAAATGTTCTTGGTGTATAATTTTTTGTTACATCACAACAATTAGAATAGGCAAAATCAATGTTTGGGTCTTCAAATGCTTTTGCACATTCTTCTAGTGCAGTTGGAAATAATTCATCATCATGATCTGCTTCTAAAACAATATCTCCAGATGAATTGGCTATTGCAAATTTTTTCAAAGCACCAATTTTATTGTAAATTTCGCAAGGAATTATTTTAATTCTAATGTCATTAAAAGGTTTTAGTTTTATGCCATTATTTGGAACTATAATCCATTCCCAATTAGAATATGTTTGACATTTAATTGATTCCCACAAACGATTTAAATATTTTGGATTATGGGTTGGACTAAAAATTGATATCTTCATAAAATATTATAGTTAAAATTTTTTATTTAATATTATCTCTTTTTTAATTAATGCTGCCATTAATTGCAATAAAAAAATCATTAGAACCCATAACTAAATGGTTTCTGTTATGAATATCTTTTGTTTATGTCCATAATATTTAGTATTTAAATTACAACACCTACAACACCAACTTCTGTAGCATTTTCTACCGCTTTTCTCTTGTCTGCAAATGTACCAGCTAGAATTGACCGAGCTTGTCCATATTCTAAGAGAACTGTTGTCATTTCCTCTATAGAAGAGAAAACAATAGCCGTATTTTCCATGCTAATTAAATTTGGCAAAGGAAGACCTAACGCTGCTGCTTCTTTTGCAAGCGAAAATACACCTACAAGAAGTGCTACATCAGAGGATGAAATACCTAAATGGTATCCACGACCAGAATCCCAACCAATTTTTTCTAAAGCTGCCCATTCATTATCTATATTTTGGAATGACCATGCTTTTGCTTGAGAAAGAGGATCTGGTGCAGCATTTGGATTATAATTCCATGCTTGATCAGAAAGATTAGATATAAATTTTCCGATTTCTGAGTCAAGTAAAACTGGCATGGTTATATTTCTTGAAACACCATCTGAATTTGTTTTTATCAAATTAATGTTATATATATCCTCTGTTGCTATTCCAGAAGCATCTATTCTATTTGTCAAAATAATACTTAAACTTAACATTTTTTCTCCTATACTTTTATAATGAAGTTAACAACTATTGATGGTAACATAATTCCAACTGGAGTTCCACTTCCTGTATAAGAATTTGTCACCGAATGCGTATGATTAGAATCCTCTGTTCCAGTAGTAGTGGCATGGCTATGGTCTTGATTAGCTACTTGCATATTAGGTGTTCCATTAGAACTTCTATTAGCACCATCTACTAAACCATAACTACCAAACGATCCTACATTTCTTCCCCAACCGTGTGTATGATCCGCAGATACAGTACCGCTTGTTCCTGTGTGTGTATGATTGGCACTTTGTGTTCCTACCGTAGTTGCATGAGTATGAGAAGCCATATTAGCTTCAGACAATGTTGCTGTTTCTGCACCTACATTTGAACCTAGAGTTCTAGCGGTTAAAGAAGCACCTGTTCCAACACCGATAGGACATCTTCCACGCATATCTGGCAAGGTAAATGTATTGTTAGAATTGCCAACACCATAGGTTGTGCCAATAACATTAAACAAATTGCTATACTCATTTCTTTTTACAGAACTGCCGTCACATATAAGCCATCCGTTTGGTGCGGTAGAACCAGCAAATAATCTTATAACTCCGATAGGAGTAATAGATGATTGCAATCCTTGAAAAGAACTACCTTTTGGCGAGTTAGTTGGTATCATGTTGTAAGAAAAAGATCCTGCCAATTATTCTCCTATATTTTTATAATAAAATTAATTACTATTGATGGTGGCATAATTCCAAACGCTGTTCCACTTCCAGTATTTGAATTTGTAACTGAGTGTGTGTGATTGGCACTTTCTGTTCCTGTGGTAGTGGCATGGGTATGGTTTTGTTGAATGCCACCAGTATTAGGTTGACCAGAACTACTAGCTGTTGCTGAATCCATTAATCCATACGAACCCCATGTACCCGCTGTATTACTAAAGTAATGGTTGTGATTTGTACTTTCACCTCCGCTTGTTCCTGTGTGTGTATGTGTAACACTTTCTGTTCCTACTGAAGCAGTATGAGTATGAGATGGAAGATTAGCTTCAGACAATGTTGCTGTTTCTGCACCAACATTTGATCCTAAAGTTCTAGCAGTTAAAGAAGCACCAGCACCAACTCCAATAGGACATCTCCCTCTCAT
>Ga0114978_10000046_pt1 | contig 90859 bp, 68 predicted proteins | sample S_140212_EF_Meta_FD_87027 | JGI IMG/M metagenome (GOLD analysis project Ga0114978, IMG submission 87027) | Freshwater microbial communities from Lake Simoncouche, Canada to study carbon cycling - S_140212_EF_MetaG | ecosystem: Environmental > Aquatic > Freshwater > Lake | place: Lake...
GTTATTTTTTTTTTTTTTTTTTGTTCTTCTTTTGCTAGTTCTTTCTTTTTTTTTTGTTCTTCTTTTGCGTCTTCTTCCTGTTTTTTTCTTTCTTCTTCTTTCTTTTTAATATCTTCGCTAGTTATTTGGTTAGTATATTTTTCTAAAGCATATATTAAATAATTATGCTTGATATTTTCAAGTTTATTTATTATATCAAAAATACACATTTCAAATTTATATGTCCTCTATATTAAGATTTCAATAAAAAAATATATGATTTTCTTCTTATTTTATTAGATATATAAATATTAATGAATATTATTAAGCCTATTACTGTTTATAAATGGGTAAGTAGTAAAGAATATATTAAATACGTTTTTGATACTGATGAAAAGAATAGTTATGACTCTACAATAAAAGTAATTAAAGAATATATATATCAGGACAGCAGTAAAGAAGATGCTATTAACAAAATTGCATATTATATAAATAAAAATAGTAAAAATTCAGATGATAAAACCCCCTATTATGTTTGGGTAAATAATAAACCATTCCTATATGATATAACAAAAATTAATTGGAAGGGTTATGATGTTAATCCTTTCAAATCATCTGATAGAAACTCTAAAGAAATAATTGAGAAAATCTCAATAATAGATGATAAATCAAAAGAATTATTTAATACAAATGATATAATTAATATTGTTTTTAAAAATGATTTTGATTATGATAATAAATACTATTATGATAATTTTAAATTTAAAAGTAATAATTATAAGTTAAACAGTGATAGTATACTTACTGAATTATATAAATTAAATATACTAAATAAAAAAAAAACATCCGAGGAATATTATAATGTTGTATTTAGTGCATATATAGTAGATATGCCATCATTAATAGTAATATTTGATAAAATATCAACAACTGATAAGATACAACTAATCCAATATATTAATTTTAATAAGACATACTATAAATTATACAAGAAACATACTTTTAAGAATAGAAAAGAATTAAGTAGAATATTCAAATTAAATAATGATGGAAAAGAAAGTATTAATATATATTATAGTAAAAATATTATTATTACAATATATGCTGGAGGTATTATAAACCTTGTATTTAATTATCAAATCGATAATGGAGTAATAATTAATGATATACTAAAATATAAAGATGAACTGAATAAATATATTAATGATGTTTTAAACATTAATATTGAGTTAAAAGAACAGCATATAAATGCGCGTATTAAATATAATATTGACAAAATAAAATATTCTGATTTAAAAAATGAAGTTAAAATATCAACAATATTTACTGAATTGAATGCAGAAGAATTTTACTATAAGAGAACGTCTAACTATATAGATAGAAGCATTATTAATAAAAATATTAAGGGTAATGTTCAAAATAATAATATTAAGATAAATACAAAAGATTATGCAGATGTTCTAGATACAAAAATTATAGTAAAAAAGAAAAATGGTCAATATATGTTTGATATTAAATATTCTAAATCATTTTTTGAGTTTGAAAGTTTAGAATATTGGATATCAAAAATTATAGAAAAAACGATAAATAACAATAACAATAACAAACAATCCTCGAGAGATACAACCGATACACAAGATTCACCTGATATTCCACGTCGTTATTCAACTTCTAGTGAAACAAGCGGTGGCGGGAGTGGAAATGAAAACGAAAAATATTTAATAAATAAATTGAAAGACGCGGACAAAGGGTTATGGAAAAATGATATTGGTATTAAAAATAAAGCGCGTCAGTGTCAAAAGAAATTTCAACCTATTCCATTATCTAAAGAAGAATTTATTAATTTTGAAAAAAAAGGTTTAAATAAAAATTTTGATAATTTTAAATTTCATAATAATAATAATTATATATGTCCTCGGTTATGGTGTCCTAAAAGTAATATACCTCTGCCTTTTGCAGAAGAAGGAAATCCAAATGCAAAATGTCCTATTGCTGACGAAAAACCTATGCGATTGAATGATGATATGCAAAATAAAAATTTACCAAGATATGTATACTTTACAAAACATAATATACTTTGTTGTGGTAAAAAAAATCCAGATAAAAAAATTGACAAAGATGATAAGGATAGCAATTCAATAAACCAGAAACCACGTAAAAAATCTAGCAAACAAGACAATATAGATAAAAAAGAAAATAATTATATTATGAAAGATTACCCAATCAATTATAATAATAGATATGGTGATATTCCAAAAGAATTATATAAAATATTGTATCCAACTAATTATAACGATTATTTAAAAGTATGCAGTTCTCCTAGTAATATTAATAAAAAAGAATGTATTTTAAGAAAAGGATTAATTAATATTGATGATATCCCTAATAAATATAATAATAAATATGATAATATAATAAATGCAATAGCATATTTAGTAGGTAAAACAAGAGAGACTTTTGTTGATAATATTAAAAATAAAATAGATATAATAACATATTTATCACTAGATAATGGAAATGTATGTAAAGATTTTGGCGATTTAGAACCAGTTTTATATGAATATAATAAAGAACTTTATAATGAATTAAAAAAGCATTTAAATCATTTTAATAAAAAAACTAAAATAAATATTGAACTACCTACTTTTGAAAGTGCAAATGATAAAGCTATTTTTAAAATATCTCGCCTTCTTTATATTTTTAAATCGTATAAAAAATTTATAGCATATATTACAGCAGATAATTATCCTGATGACAAAGGTATTCAATATTTATATAGTTTAATTGCAATTATATATAAAAAATTATTGATTGTATGGGAAAAAACTATGGATTTGACAAGTATTGAAACAAGTATTAATCTATTAGTTCCAGATTATATAAATGATATTATATCATATTATGGGTTACAGAAGAATACCAAAATAATAATGATATTAAAAGAGAAATGGAAAGCGAATGGTATAAAAGGAGAAAATAATAAGGACAGAATATATGAAATAATGAAAGACCGAGATGATATTTATTTCTATGAACCTTTAATAATAAAAAAAATAAATAGTGAAGAAAAAAAACATATGGCGTTAAATGAATATCCTAATATTAAAAATATTATAAATTATCATCAGAATAATAACCTTTTTAATAATTTGAAAAATATAAATAATTTAAAAAGCGAAAGGTATCGCTTTGATAAGATTATAATTAATGACAATTATACAATTGACAAGATAATGTTAAAAAATAATATATTAATACGTTTTAATTCTCAAGGAATTATTATATTACCATATTTAATTAAAGAGTTAAATATTAAAAACGTTGTATTTTTAGATGATATAGTAGATACTGAATACAAAATAACAATTATTATAAATGATGCATATGTAGATTTTAAAAATAAAATAAATAAATTAAAAGATTTTGGAATTACTTTAGATATCGGAATAAAAGATATGAAAAATTCTCAATCACAAGATAGTAAAATAATGGAAAATGTGCTTACGATTGTAAAAGAGAACAACTTAAAAGGTCAAATAATACCTTTTGGTAAAAAGAATGAATACGAAGAATATAATGATAAAAATACTAATATTATAAACAAATGGTTAGAATTAAGATTACATGTCAAAAATAAATTATTAATTATGCTGAATGCAAAAGATAAGAGGATAGATATGTCTAAAAAAACTCGCGCCAAATTTATAGAAAACTTACTTGATATGTTTGATAAAGATAAGAAAAAAATACAAATTATATTAGAAGAAATATCCGTATTTACAAAAGAAGGAATAAATAATTGGCATGCAAGTTCCCTCTTACAAACAAAATATGATTATATTAATAATTTATCTGATAACTTTGTTGAAAATAAGAACGAATTACTATTTACACAATTTTTAATTAAAAAGAATATACCTAAAAATATACTATATTTACCTAAAAATATACTATATTATCACGAAACAAAACCCAATATAATATATGATAAAAATAATTATGATGATGTTAATTTTGATAATATATATGATGAAAATAAAATTAAGGTTGTACGCAAAAGCACATCAGTTTCTAAAGTAAGTATTAAACTTCCTAAAATGTTTAATGGCGAAGATAAAGATTTAAACGCTAAATGGAATAAATACAAGAAAAAAATATGGAGTAAATTAAAATATATTAAGAATGATTACACCCCAAGTAATATTATTGAACTATTTGATTATTTTAAATCACTAGACAATGATATAGTCAACGATTACAAAGATATTATTAAAAAAACATTTAAATATTATAAACATGAGTTTAATAAAAATGTGCACAACTTAACTAATGTCAAAAAAATTAAAGAAATATTTAAAGACCCCCATTTTTATTCTTCTTATTTGAATGCTATGAACAGTATTAATAAAACAAAAAAAACATTCAAAACATTAGAAATATTTTTAACAACATATTTTTATAATAGTTCAAATACAGAAAGATATAAAATATTAAATTATATTGAAAATTCTGATGAGTTTATATATTATCCTAACGAAATTACATTTCGCATGATGTCAGAAATTCTAAATATTTCAATTTTAATTATACATAATCGTGCAGATTATGGGAAAGCAGTTAACATAAAAAAGCGTGCAGATGAAAAAGATTTATCTATTACTTTCACAGTTTTTAAAGCATATAATGATGAATTAAATAGACCTTTGTTAATGCTTTATAGAATGAGATATACAGATAAAATAGATAAAGATAAAAAGTATCAAAATTATTATATTGTGCGCAATATTAATCATGATAATATTATATATACAGAGTTAAATGGACTTCAAGGGAATGATGATGATAATGAAAAAAATACAAATGAAATTATAACTATTATACAAAATACACAAAGTTCAAAATCATCATCATCATCATCAAGTAGCACACAAACAATTAATATAATATAATATAATATGTATAGATAATTTACTTAATAATTATTTTTTGCGGGGGTAATTTATAACACTTACTTTTCTTATTTTCTTTTTGATTAATTATAATCTGTAAATCTTCATTCGAATATAATTCTTCTTTATCTTCTAAGTCTTCCTTAATTACATCTAATTTTTCTTTCTTAACATCCACCATATTTTTTAATAATTCCATCATATGTTCTTCGTCTATTAAAATTCGACTATCACCAGTCCCGCACGGTGGTTGTTGTCCAAGCATTACATTTGCAGATACTCCGTTAACTTTGTCATATTCTGCAAATATGCTTGCATTAATAAGCATATCTGTTGATTCTTCAAATGATGATTTTGCAAGAGGTCCAATATCACCGCGATTAATACCGTGTCTGTCGATTGACATTAATTGTCCTTTGTAAGTCATCGTATCAATCAGAAGAGACATATGTCTATAATTCATAGAACCTTCTGTTACAACTGCTAATAATTCTTTGTATAAAGCATATCTAGCCGCTTCAATACCCAGCGTTTCATGTATTTCACGGATATCATTAGAAATAGTTCGTGTTGTATCTATATTAGTATTTGCAAGAATATCTATTAAATTTGTTCCATCAGTATCTAGAACCCATTCTAATATAGTATCAAACTTATTTGTTTCATCATTATATTTGGTATAATTCTTTTTATTTAATGAAACTTTTCTAATTCCCTTGTAACCTTTTAATAATACTTGATATACAATATTATGCTCGATTGCTTTAATAGTTGCTATTTCATCTTTATCTTCAATACCATTAAATGCTTGGTCGGTCATCTTAATTCTAAATACGCATTCATCTGCATTATCATCGCTATATACGCAATCAATATATTTTTCATATGATATTTTTAGTTTAGTATAAATATCAATCATTTTAAGACCAAAGATATTCATCTTTTCTTTATCAAATACAAGACGTAAAACCCATGGAGACGTAGTTCGTGCCTTACACATATTTTCTTCAATCTTTTCAAACTCCTTGTAAATTCTCATAATTCCAGCATCTTGTTCAATATTTGTTTCATATATCTCATCGCTATCCCAATATATTTCACTATGCTTTAGAATATCTGATAATTTTGTTATTTCAATAGTATTCTTAATATTAATAGCATTATTCTTTGTAATATCAATTCGAGGGTCCGCAAAATCGCCATTCTCATCTTTTAATGGATTAATAACACAAGATACATCTGGTTTCATATATATAATTAAAGTAGGCGTCTTTGTTTTTTTTGTTGCTGAAAGAATTTCTTTTAAACGCGGAACACCTGATGTTGCTTTAACAGCAGCTGCTGTTCCAGACACGTGGAATGAATCAAGTGTCATTTGTGTTCCTAATTCTCCTATTGTTTGAGCTGCAACTATTCCAACCATATCTCCAGGTTGCGCTAATGCCTGATTAAAATATTCATATATTTGAGATACAATCCAATCAAATGTTTCGATTGTGAAATGAAAGTGACTTATTAGTTTTTTAGGATTTAAATGAAGTCTTAATAATATATTAAAATATAACATCCCTTGTATTTTGTCTTTTACATATAAATCATCCTTAATTTTTTCAATCTTGTCTAAAACATAATCAGGATATAAATCAGTCTTAATTTTTTTAATATTGATTGATAGTAACCGCTGGTGTGCCGTGTTTATTATTCTATCAAATGGTATAGGATAATTAATTATATATTTCTTTTCTCCATTAAATACTTTCTTAATAAGAAACTCTTTATCTCGTAGCATTTCTTCAAAATGCGTTGTGCATCTTTTGTATGTATCAGTGTTAATAGTTTTATATGCATCTTCAGTCATATGAATATCTAGATGCTCTGAATTTTTTAGGTTATATTCAACATCTAATTCAATAATATTTTTATTAATAGTATTGATAAATTGTGTTTCTATTTTACATCCATCCATCCCATCTTCACCATATATATATTGAATTATAGAACCTGTAGCAGTTCTCACAGTATTATCATAGTTAATTTTAGAATCTTCCATCGCTTTCACTAATCTTCTTTGAATATATCCAGTTTCAGATGTCTTTACTGCTGTATCAATAAGTCCTTGACGACCTCCCATAGCATGAAAGAATACTTCTTGTGGTGATAAACCACTAATAAAACTATTCTTTACAAACCCTCGCGCTTCAGGACCATCATCATATTTTGTAAAATGAGGCAAAGTTCTATCTGTAAATCCATATGTAATTCGCTTTCCATCTACATTTTGCTGTCCTACGCATGCTATCATTTGCGCTACATTAATTTCTTTACCCTTAGAACCTGCTTTAACCATATTAATCATTCGATTGTTAGTATCATCAATTTGGTCTAAACTAATTTTACCAACATTATTTGTAGTTTTATCAAGAATTGCTATAATTTCACGCTCAATATATTCTTCATTACTGAAAATACTATTATTTTCAATAATACCTCTTCTAATATCATCTAATTTATCATACGCCAAATTTTTCATTTCCTTAATTTTATTTTTAAGAGTTTCCTCTGTTTTTTTATCTGGAACTAAATCACTAATTCCAACACTAAATCCTGATGTTAACAACCATCTGCATATTAATCTTTGTGTATTATCTAGGAATTTTCTTACTTCGAATGGTCCATAATCATGGTATATCACAGGAATTAAACCTGTAGATATATCATGAAAGATTTTTTTATCTAATGAACCAGAATTAGCAGCAAGAATACTATTATTTACAATAAATTGCTCTTCTTTCTTATTTTTTAAGTTAATAAAGAGCCCAGGAGGCAATATTTGCGAATATGCTTCTTTTCCTGAATACATATAATTTTCATCTGGCTTATTTAGTTTCCCTTTAAAATAACTATTTACCATTTGAATATTCGCAAGCGTCTTATCTTGTATTTTTGTGATATCCTTTGTTAATCTGTAAGATCCCACCAAAGTATCTTGAACAACTTCAATAATAGGTTTACCATCACGAGGCGCTAAAATCATATACGGAACTGCAGCGATATCCATTAATTCGCTCATCGTTTGGATATTTTGCGGACAATGCAAATTCATTTCATCGCCATCAAAATCTGCGTTATATGGAGGTGTATCCAATACATTAAGGCGAAATGTTTGGTAAGGCATAATAACAACTTTGTGACACATCATAGACATTTTGTGTAATGACGGTTGTCTGTTAAATAGGATGAAATCGCCATTTGTTAAATGCCTATGAACAATATCGCCGTAAACTAATTCTGTCGCATTTTTTTCTCTTTCAATTGAATGCTTCAAATTAATAGTTCGCGTGCTCTTCTTAATATATTTTGCACCTGGCCAAACCTCTGACCCATTCTTAATTAACTCTCGCATTTTATCTATGTTATATTCATTCACAACTTCTGGAAACGTAATATTAACGGCTACTTTAATAGGAACTCCTAACTCATCTATGCTAATATACGGGTCTGGAGTAATTACAGAACGCGCTGATTGGTCGACGCGCTTTCCATTAAGATTACCTCGAATTCTTCCTTCTTTCTTTTTCATACGGTCTGATACTGATTTGAGTTTACGCCCATTTCTTTGCTGTGCTGGTGCTAACCCTGGCATCTGATTATTAATAAATGTAAATACGTGATATTGCAATAACATAGCAACATATTTAATTGTTTCTTCTGATGCTCCTTTGCATATCTTGTCTGCTAATTGCTTATTTGTTTTAATAATATCACTTAATTTATGTGTCAAATCATCTTCACGACGCTGTCCATTTTCTTCAATAATACTAGGACGTACAGCTGGAGGAGGAACGGGTAAAACGGTGCATATCATCCATTCTGGTCTATTCCATTTTGGATTAAATCCCATCATATCCATTTCTTTTTCAGTTATACGTGAGAATATTTTTAATATATCTTCAGCAGTAAATTCTTGAACTATCTTATCCGTATTTTTATCTCCATTCTTATTTGCTTGTTGCTTTCTATCTTTCCATTCTGCAATTATTTTCATAGAATTTTCTTTGATATACTTGGTTGGTTGAACTGCCCCACAACCTATTGTCCCATCATCACCGCATACACGTATTTTAGTTGTTGTATTACATAATTTAAAATACGCTTCCCATCTTTTTTGATTATTTTTAATAGACAATATTCTATGCATATCATGTTTAAATTCTTTATCAGTATCTGGAGAAATCAAACATTTAGAGCACTTGTAACATACGCAGTTTAATAACTTTTTAACAATATCAAAGAACATCGCGTGAAATACTGGTTTTGCTAGTTCAATATGCCCAAAATGTCCGGGACAAAATATATTCTTTTGCTCGCATGTACAACATATCCGGTTATGCTCTAATACACCCATACGTGAATCAAATAATCCTCCTACAATAGGTTCGCTCCCTGCATATGTATCTGTTTTAGTAATTTCGACTACAGACCTATTTCTAATTTCTTGCGGTCCAAGGATACTAAATTGTATCCCTCGAACATCTTGAATTTCTACTTTTTGGTCATTATATGAAAGTTCTGGATAAATTGACATATCTCTTATTAATAGTAGTTAAAATAAGTCGCCTTATGCTTAAACTATTTTAATAAAAAAATAAATCAATTTTTATATATATATACAAATATATATATTTAATAATATTAATATAATATTAATATGTTTACATATATCCTTTTAATTTCTTATTAACATATTTGAAACTATCTTCGTCAATCGTCCAATCATTTAATCCATAGGGTATACCTGCTAATAATACCTCGCATGGCGAATGATGTGGAGCATTACATAGGTGAGATATGCATGCAAATATTGCTAGATTAATATCAAAATTATCAAATAATCTTAACATAGAAATAATTAAGTCAGAATTACTCGAAGGACCGCATACAATCATTTGCTTATTTCGCTTCATTAATTTAATATAAAAATGTTTGTCATTAACCTTCCAATATTGCAACCCTGAAATCCACGGTAGTATATTATTACTTATTTTATTATTACTATTTATATATTCTAATTCGCGTGGAGATAATTTTGGATAAACATTTTTAATATTCATATGATATTTATTAATTTTTTTTACTCGCTCTTCTCTTAATTTATCAATCAATCTTGATGCGGTAACAGCACCATCTGATACATAACTTAAAAATTTGCGCGGCGTTATATTTATACAACCATTTATTTCACAATCTCTAATATACTTATTAAATTTTTGTATAGAACTTATACCAGTTAGATTATAAATCTTTTTTTGTAATATATCAATACCCTCTTGAGATAAATATTTTTTTTTTTCAACAGCCCATAATATTACTAAACAGTTGCTATTACAAAAGTTCATTATCATGGTTGTTTGCTCTCTAATATTGCCATATTCGATTGCATAATTAATATATTTTGTTGGTATTTGCCCTAAACTAAAAGATTTAGGAACTGTTTGATATCCTAAATACTTTTCTAGTATTTTATCCTCATCCTGTTTAGTATCTATAGCATAATTTATAAGCAATTCTCTTATCTTATAGCAGACATCGCGAACATATTCTTGCGTTATTTTATTATCTGAACATTTCTTAGATATTTTTCGTAATTTATCTAAATTTATTTTTGACATAAATACCTCCTATAATATATTCTATATATTCTTTATATTGAATTTATGCTAAATCGTCATTATTTTGCAATTCAATATCTTTCATTTCGTTATCCTTATTATCTAATTTTTTATTTTTCATATTATAATATGCATCTCTAAATAACGTTCCTGTATCTTTTGAGGGTTCATATGGACCCCTTTTAACGATAGAATCCAATCTTTTTCGCAAATCATTTGTTTCAGATTCTGATGGTGGAAAAAATGGGATTATTGGATTATTATACTTGCTTATTAAATCATTTATGAATATATATTTATGTTCTTGCGGTTCATTCCTATTCAATAAATAATTATTAATTAAGGTAAATAAACTATCATTTAGACTAATATAATAGTTTTTGTTTGTATATTTAATATATGATGATAGTAAATCATTCTTACGAGTATGCATATAATGCTTGACTAACTCTATAATACTTAAAATTAGTTTAATATTGTGAGTATATTTGTCATCTATAGATATAGATATTAAACATTTTACAAAATTGTCATTTAAATTAGATAGTATAATTTCGACTGCCTTCTTTACAATAAAATACTCATCCATTATGTTATGATAATCTAATATATATATATTTATAATATTTATATGGTTAATCTAAAAAATAATATGGATTTTCATTAATTAATTTTTCTTGCAATTCTTTTTCTTCGCACTCCTTATTATATTTTTCTATCCGTGATAAACAAAATGAAAAAAAACCAGTAATTATTTTGTATAAATATATACACATAAGCGGATATTTACTATATCTTCTTAAATAATCATTATTTATTATTTATTGCTTAAACTATAAAACTACTTTTACTACTACTACTTTTTTCATCCGAGTCTGTATTCACTCCAATTAATCTCTCCATATTATGCGCTTGAAATGTCTTATCTCTCACTAATATTTTTAACTTATTCTTTGTATCTTCTTTATTTGTTTCATTATATTGTTTAGGGTCTATCTTATTTAGCAATAGATATGACGCATGTGTAATATGTTTAATATATCTTAATTCATTTCTTACTATTATGTCATTAACTTGCTCCTTTTCAAAAAATCGATGCCTTATTTTGTTGTATATTGTTCTCAGAGTTGATGCACCCTGTTCATAAAATCTTAAATTAATTCTATTATATTTATTATTTTCTTCATCATTATCATAAGTTCTTTCGTATGGATAGCAGTTGCGAGATTTAAATAATATATCATCTATAATACTATTGTTAATGAACGGTAAAGCGTCCTCGTGAACTACTTCAAATAATAATATTTTAATTAAACTTTCATATTTTTTATCTTCATCAGATAACCATTCTTTTATGGGTAGTAATCCATTAACATCTTTGTGCATAGTTTTATGAAGAGTATCAATACTTATATTTTGTTGTTTTGAATACCATAAATCATTTTGATATATACGTCTAGCATGATTTATATCATGCCAGAAAAAATTGCAAGGCGTCTGCATATCTTCATCGACAAATTCTTCGTCAAATATTATTCCACATGGTTGTACGCGCGAAAACCGGTTCTTTATTAAAGTAGTTGCGCTTATACTTTGTAAAATAGGAAGTATAAATACATTAGGGGCGTTATCTAGTAAATAATCTAAATAATAATGATATCTTTCTTTAAAATAAACTGTCGCATAAGGTTTATCCCATATTTTTTTGTCTTTTTTATATTTTAAATCTAAATTAATAAAATCTATCATATTTATGGCCTGGACCATCACTCTTATGCTATAGGAATATGGATATATAGCGCCATTATAAGGAGTCTCATATATATTATAATCACAATATTCTTTATTATGTGCAAATATAACATTCTCATTTTTAATATTGAAAAATCTTAAATCGTTTGCATTTTTAATTGTTGATATAGTATCTTCCGGTGGGCAACTATCATATTTAATATTTGCACAAATTGTTTCTTGCGAAGCATTTTTAATAATATTAATATTTTGGTCAATCTGCCAGCACATCTTATCATCTTTTTTATAATTATTCTCTTTAAAATATGTTAACACATCTGATATACAATCTAATACATTTTTAATTTCTGGAAAAGAAAAATTATTTGATTTATCTTTATTATATCTTTTAACTAATTCTTCTTCTAATAATAATATATTATTTGATGAACTATTTAAATTGTTTGTTATTTTTTCTTTTTTAATATATTTATTAATAATTTGTGTTATACCTTCTTTTGTTTTATCATTATAAGATGATGATTTGATATTACAACGTGATGATTTTTTATACTCTCCATTTTGCGACGAACCCCGGCACTTTTTATTTACTGGAATAATTTGTGTAAGTATATTATTAAAATATAAACTATATTTATCCATCTCTACTAAATATATGTTATTTTTAAAAAATGATATATAATTATTAACCTTATAATTAGTAATAATGAATAAAAATGAATATATACAATCTGATACTAATAAATTTGTTGCTGGTGTTGACGAAGTTGCAAGAGGCACTTTAATCGGTCCTGTAATAGCTGCATGTGTTGTGTTGCCTCATATATTCCCTGATGATATATATAAGGAAATTAAAGATTCTAAAAAATTGTCTGAAAAGAAACGCGCTTTATTAGCAGAATATATTAAAAAAAACGCAATTACATATGGTATTGGCGAAGCATCAGTAGAGGAGATTGATAATATTAATATATTGAACGCGACTATGAAAGCGATGCTTCGTGCTGTTGATGAAGCATATAAGAAACATTCTTTTGATAAACTTCTAATCGATGGACCATATTTTAAAGGTTACACGCCACCAGGAGTAGATAGCGAATTATTAGAATATGAATGCATTCCAAAAGGTGATATGCATTATTTATCTATTGCGGCTGCTTCAATTGTTGCTAAAGATTATCATACAAAATTAATAAATGATTTAATTGTTAAGCATCCAGAACTTAATTTATATGAAATAAAAAAAAATAAGGGATATGGAACTGTTAAACATCTTGATGCAATTAACAAGAATGGAATAACTGATTTACATAGAAAAACATTTGGTATATGCAAATATAAGTAATTGCAATTATTTACAATCTAATGAACTCCATGATATGCCACACTGTTTAGCATATGCGCAACTTACTTCATTACCAGCGGTTGTTTTACTATCTAAAATGCCTAATACTTGTGGATATACTACATTACAAATTAATGGAGCATCAGTTTCATATTTTGTTAACATATTTGGTTTAGATAAATATGATGCATCTCCTACTTTAAGAACCCTATTATTACTATCATCAAGCATATTACTATTAGATAAACTATATGCGCCTGAAAATTTAGCATATTTTTTTAATTCTTTAAAAGTCTGAACATTATCTTTACTAGGTATACTAACAATATAATCTGGAGTTAATTTTGCTTTTAAATTTGTTGCATATATATTTGCAATATTTGAAGTATTAAATCCGGGGTAATATTTAGTATTCGAAATATCATTAGTCATTTTTAAATAATCACTTGTATTTCCATATACATTTTTATCATATTTACAACGATATTGTATATTAGTACTTTGTTCACTATTTATTTCAGGAATTATTTTAGAACCAATATTATTATTTTGTATTATTTCTTGTTTCATATCATCGGGAACTTTTTCTAATTTCCAATATTCAGGGCAAATTATATTATTATCACTTTCTATATCCTTACCTATTTTGCGCGGTTTAATAGAATATATTGAAGATAATAAATATACAATAATAATAATTGACCCCAAAATATAAGTTATTATCGCAGGTGCAAACTTGTCATATATATATTCCTTTCCCCATTTTGTGAATAATATAACTATAAGTAATAAAAATGCAGTAATCCCATATACTAAACATACTACAAAAGTTCCTTTATATAATTCTAATTTTTCTTTCTCAAATAATTTTAATTCCTTCTCATTTGGTTTAAAAACTTCTTCTTCATACATTATATTCTATTATTCTATAATATTATATTATATAATATATATTATTTATAATACATATTATATTATGTCATTTTCATTATTTCTAATGTTCTTAATCCTTTTTGCGATGGCAAGGTTGACCTGTCTAGAGGGACCGGTAACGTGCTAATATCCATTTTATATTGTTCGGATTGTTTAATGTTTGATAATATTTCTTGAACACACCAGTCAATAACACGCGTATTTAAATCAAGCACTTGCTTATTAATAAGGTTATTTGCATTTTTTCCATATTGAAAATATATAGACCGCATTATAATTTTTAAATCAATATCACTTTGTTTTCCAATATTGTATTTACCATCTGTCATATTAAGTATTTTATTACGAATACCTAATTGTAGTAAATCAACATTATTATTGGAAAAAAATATTGATGAAACATCTGTGCAATTTATATTACGTGATATAATATTTGTATTATTCTCTGTTGTGCTTTCATTTACATTTTTAAAATTATAATTATTTACATTTGTAACCGCATTAACTCTTCCATTTAAAAAATCCATTTTTCCTTCTTAATATATATAATTATTTTCATTTTATATAGTAGTAAGGGAATATGGATAAATGTAAAGAAATTACATATTGCGCTAAAGAATTATTAAAAACTCACAAAATACAAATTAGTGACAATCATAAAGATAAGGTTATTATTTTAATATCTAAATATATTGAACTATTAATATTTAACATAGTAGCGATAATATCAATAATATGTTTGAAAATTGGTATTAAAAAGATATTATCAGAGCATATTTTACATATGTCAAAATATATTGATAAGAGATGTATGTCATCAAAATCTAAGAAAAAGAGTGGTAGAATGAGTGGCGGTGAATTCAATACAGCTGCATTTTTTGGCGTGAATGAACCTCAATATTCTATAAATAATGATACTAGCGATTTACTTAAAATAAACTTTGAAGGAAATATTGCTCGTAATGCGATACCGATGAGTGGCGGAGGGACTTCCGCATCTTCCAATTGTATTAAACTTGACAAAATAATACTAAAGAAGATAAGGAATATATTTAAGTTCTTTAATGTTAAGTATGCTAAAGATGTTCCAGAACAAATTAAATCAAAATACCACATATTTATTGAAGAACTCTTCAAAAAAATTAAGAATATCAAAGGTGAAATAACAAGTAAGAAAGTTGAACTATTAATAAACAAATCTAAAATAATGAAAAAAAAATGATTATATAAATATTATTAATATATATATATTAATTACACATATAAATGCCTATTATTACAATAGATGGTAATATTGGTTCGTATAAAACTAGTATTCTAAATTATTTTCATAAAAATTACAAACTTGCGATTGATTTGGAACCTGTTGACAATTGGACTGAATATTTAGCAAACCTATATAATACACCAAATAGCAGTTATGATTTTCAAATAAAAGTATGGATAGATAGGTGCTGGATACAAGAGAAAACAAGCATGACGATTCTAATGGAAAGAAGCCCATATTTTATTAAAAATGTATTTGTAAGGAAAGCATATGAAGATAAAACTATTAATGAAGCAGAATATGAAAATATAATTAGATTACATAAAACTACAGATGATTTATGGAAACCGAATGGATATATATATCTTCGCTCAGAACCTGAAAAATGTTTACAGCGTATTAATAAAAGAGGAAGATACGCGGAAAAAAATATAAAATTAGAATATATACAAAACTTACATGAACTTCATGAACAAAATTATAAATTAGCATTAGATAATAATATGAATATTATTGTTATAGATGTTGAAAATAAAGGTATTTCTGAAATATGTAATGAAATTTTATCATCAGAATTATATAATGATATAGTTAATTGATATATATCTAAATACTATTGCATCTAATAATTGGTGCATCTGTGCCTAGAAAGCAACTATAATATAGTCTTTCATAATTTTCATACTCAATAGATGGTGAAGAACTATGAATTAGTTTTCTATTATTAAATATGAGAAGGTCATTCATTTCCCACTTAATTTTTACAATATTTTCTTTATTTAGAATATATTTACCCATTAGTTCCCTGTAAAGGTCGAAACTATCTTCACAAGACATTTTATCAAATTTTGCAAATCTAAAAGGTGAAATCATAAGTGCTTTTTTATTTTTACAGTCATCCGTATAAATTACAAGCGGTTCTCTGTTAATAATTGTAGTCCCTGATTTTACAATAGGTTTATTAATATCAGTATTAATATTAATTCTATTATATCCTGTATAATCATAATACGTATTCATTACATTATCTTCTGTATCAGAATTAGAATAGATAACATTATAATTTTTAAGTTCTTTTTTTAAATTAATATCTAAATTATCATATGCAGTTTCCATACTAGCAAACATAGTTTCACCTCCTACAGGTGGTGCTTTTAACATATAAATACTAGATACAATAGGAGGTCTATGTTCATTAATTCCTACAATATCCTGGTGCCATACTGCAGTATTTTTAAAAGGTCCACTGTATTTTAATGTTACATCTTTGAGTCCGTATAGGTCTTTAATATAACAATTGCCTCTAATTGCAACTTGTGGAACATAATCAACTTTAGAATAATGAAACGGGTGCACAACTCTATCATTACTTTTAGCATCGAACACTTTGCAAAACTCATAAAATTCTTTAGGATTAAGATTTTGATTCTTAAACATTAACATAGGGACTGCATTAAATAATTTTGCTAATTCGCCTTTATCAAATTCATTCACTTTTTTAACATCAACATTATTGATTACAGCAAGGTTTTTGTTAAGTGTAGGAAAAGATACTTTCATCGATGATGTTAATGATGATAAATCTAACAGGAAAATAATTGAAAATGCAAGATGTGTGAGACTGGTGAAACTATTTTTAATCATATTTTATTAATAATAATTAAATATATTTATTAATCATTTTTTATATAATTATACAATAAATCATATTTGACTAATATATAGACCTCTTAACGCATAGACCTTTATTTACATATAAACTTCTATTTAATTCGTTTAAATATTTAGTGTTACTATTAATAGATAATAAACTATCTAGATAAGGATAGATAGCATTTGATAATTTTATAGATGCTTCATTCGGTTCCAAACTTGGTATATTTGGAACACAATAAATATTAGTATTTTTATATTTAATTAGAGGGTCATGTAAAGTAGTTGGCGTGGATTGTTCGGTTGTTCCTCCTTGATCAATTGCAACATCCATAATTATTGAACCTGCACGTGACATTAAATCTAGCAATTCGTTATTAATAATCTTTGACGCCTTCATACCATTAACATATATGGATGATATAACAATATTTGAAAATATTAAAAGTTTTTTTAAATTTGTTTCATTCATTTCATATGATTTAAAAATATCTGGATTAGATAGTTCAATATTCTTTATTTTTTCATAATCTTTATCTATTAAATTGATATTTTTATATCCTAATTGAATTGCTTGTTCGGCTGCCGCTTTACCTACATTACCAACTCCTATTATTGTAATAATTGTATACTTATTTTTATTTATTAAAAGTTTATCAGCTTCTATCATCGAATTTTTTCCGGCTATAATAGACATGGGGGTTAATATAGGGTATACTCCGTTGTCATCTTGAATTGTTTCATATGCATAGCATTTTGCTTTACTATTAATCATAGCATTTATTAATTCATTATTTCCAGCAAAATGAAAAAATGATAATACTGTATGCTTGGAAGTAATTAAAGGATACTCGCTACTTTGTGGTTCTTTCACTTTTACAATAATATTTGATTTTTCATAAACATCTTCTATATTAGCAAGAATTACAGCACCGCACGCAATATAATCCTCATCGCTATATCCTGCATGATGCCCTGCATTTCTTTGCACATATACAAAAATATCACTATTGTTATCTAATAATGATTTAATATCTTCTGGGATTAGCGAAACTCTCGTTTCGAATGCTTTAATTTCTTTTGGGATGCCTATAATATACATATTATATATTATTATAGATTTATAATGGTTTTATATTTATATGTAAATTGAAATTTCTACCAAAGTGAAAGAAGGCCATTACTGTATGTCTTGAAGTTATATAACGAAATTCTGATGGATGCGGTTCTTTTACTCTTACTATAATATCTGCGTTTTCATAAACTTCCTGTATAGTATCTACTATAGTTGCACCAGAAAAAGCATAATCTGTGTCACTATATCCTACATGTTTTCCTGCGTTTGCTTGAACATAGATTGCGATATTATTTGGATTATCACGGATAAGTCGTGTGACATCATCTGGAATAATAGAAACTCTACTTTCAGACTGGTGTTGTTCATTTGGGATGCCTATACGATACATTATATAATGATGATTGTTATAGATAGATTATTATAAATAATAACTTATTTTGTATTTATATAGAAATTACAAATATTACAAATACATACATGACATATTATCTATTGATTCTTGAATTATCTTTTTATCTGTTCCACAATATGAGTTTATTTCAACTTCATTTTTATAAAACTTAAAATAAGGAATTGATGCGATATCATAATAATCACTAATTTTATATCCATTTTCAATATCTATTTTTAAGAAAGTAATATGTTGATTATTTAATGCCAATTCTTCAATAAAAGGATATATATCTTTGCATGGTTTGCAAAATGATGCAGAAAAGTTAGCAACAACATATCTATTGCTTTTTAAATATTGTGAATATTCTTCCATAGTTTCAACATTTATTATTGGCATTTTTATCTTTATTATTTAGATAGAATTAAAAATATTTCATAATTTTCGCACGTTATACATACTATTATTTAATTTACGAAATTTTATAAATATATAAAAAATTGATAAATAATATATATATATCTTGTAAATACAACCATATAACTAATGCCTTTGAAAAAGAATGATGATAAAGGTGTCCCTGTTCAAGACAAAAAAGTAGAAGATAAATATAAAAAATATGAACTTCTAGAGCATATTCTTGCTCTACCGGACACTTATATCGGTTCTATTGAACCTCAAAAAATCACAAGTTATATTTATGATGATAGTTCTAAGAAAATGGTTTCCGATGAATTAACATATATTCCTGGTTTATTAAAAATTTTTGACGAAGTTATAGTTAATGCGATTGACCATTCTATGCGTCTAAAAGCAGATGAAGACAAGGGAAAGGAAGATATAAAACATGTTAAGAATATCAAAGTAACAATCGACAAAGTCTCCGGAAGAATAACTATAATGAATGACGGAAATGGCGTTGATATTAAAAAACATAGCGCTTACGGAGATTTATGGATTCCAGAACTTATATTTGGTGAACTATTAACATCTACAAATTACGATAAGGGAGAAGAGAAAATTTGGGGAGGTAAAAATGGATATGGTAGTAAACTTACAAACATATTTTCTAAAGAGTTCGTAATTGAAACTGTAGACCATTATGCTAAAAAGATTTATACACAAACATTTAGCAATAACATGACACAGCGAACAAAAGCAGATGTTAAAGCGTCATCAAAAGCGCCTTATACACAAATTAGTTTTATTCCTGACTATGAAAGGTTTGGTATGAAGAATATGAGTGATGATATTTATAAATTATTTAATCGGCGTGTTATTGATGCATGCGCTACAACTCCCAAGGAAGTATCAGTTTTCTTTAACGGAGAAAAATTAATGATTAAAGATTTTGAAAAATATTGTGAATTATTTCTAGATAAGAAAGAGCAACCTTTCGTATATGAAGCATCAGGTGAAAGATGGGAAATTGTTGCTTCTATATCCAGTTCAGGGTCTTTTGAGTTCTTGTCATTTGTTAATGGTATTAATACTATCAAAGGAGGAAAGCATATTGAATATATTACAAATATGATTACTAAAAATTTGGTTGATATGACACTTTCTAAAAAGAAAAAAGTTGTTAAATCACAGCATATTAAAGATAATTTATTTGTATTTGTTAAAGCATTAATTGTTAATCCAAGTTTTGATTCGCAAAGTAAAGAAACATTAACAACTCCTGTTGCTAAGTTTGGTTCTAAATGCGAACTTAGCGATAAGTTTTATGACAAATTATTTAAGATTGGTATTGTTGATAAGGCTCTAAGTATTACTGAATTTTATGATAAGAAAAAACTTGTGAAGACGGATGGTAAGAAATTATCGCGCATTATAGTTCCAAAACTTGATGATGCTAATTTTGCAGGAACAAAAGAAAGTGTAAGTTGTACTCTTATTTTAACTGAAGGGGATTCGGCAAAAACCATGGCAATTTCTGGACTTAGTGTTATAGGTCGTGATAAATATGGGGTTTTCCCTCTGCGTGGGAAAATTTTAAATGTGAAGGATGCAACGTTACAAAAGATTTCAGACAATAATGAGATTACTGCTATTAAGAAAATCCTTGGTCTTGAGCAAAATAAAAAGTATACGGATTTAAGTCAATTACGGTATGGTTCTATTATGATTATGACAGATCAGGACCATGACGGAAGTCATATTAAGGGTTTGATATTTAACATTTTTCAAAGTATGTGGCATGAATTGTATGAAATATCTGGATTTCTTACATCTATGCTAACACCTATCATTAAAGCAACAAATAATCGTGGAACAGAAGTTATTGAGTTTTATAATATGTCTGATTATGAAAGGTGGGCGGAAACAGATATTGCGAAGAATGGTTCTTGGAAAATTAAGTATTACAAAGGGTTAGGTACATCAACAGACCAAGAATCAAAAGAATATTTTAAAAATATGAAGAAGATAACTTATAAATATGATAAAAATGCTGATGAAGTTATTGATTTAGCATTTAATAAGAAACGAGCAGATGATAGAAAAGATTGGCTTGCTAATTATGATAAAGACAACGTATTAGATTATACAAATCTCGAGATTGATTTTAAGACATTTGTAGACAAAGATTTGATTCATTTTAGTAATCGTGATTTGCAAAGGTCAATTAATCATATATGCGATGGTCTCAAAGAGAGCACGCGGAAGATTTTATTTGCTTGTTTTAAGCGTAAATTATATACTAATGAAGTAAAGGTTGCACAACTTTCAGGATATGTTAGTGAAGTTTCTGCATATCATCACGGTGAAACTTCTCTACAGCAGGCAATTGTTGGAATGGCGCAAATATACGTTGGAACAAATAATATTAATTTATTATCACCTAACGGTCAGTTTGGTAGTAGGTGCCAAGGTGGGCAAGACGCATCATCTGCGAGATATATTTTCACAGTATTATCAAAACTAACAAGATTAATTTTTAAGGAAGAAGATAATAATATTCTAAATTATCAAGACGATGATGGACAGCAAATAGAACCTGAATTTTATATTCCTGTAATTCCTATGATTCTTGTAAACGGAGGGATTGGTATTGGCACAGGATATTCTACGAATATTCCTCAATTTAACCCTAGTGAAATTATTAATGCTTGTAAATTTATATGTAAAGCAATCAAATTAGCAGATTTAAATGGAGATACCGATGAAGGATTAGATAATATATATGAAACAATTAATATATTAGATATTGATGATTTAGTTCCTTATTATTTGGGATTCAAAGGAACTATTAAAAAGACTGAAAATAACTCATATATTAGCAAAGGTATTTATAAATGGATTGATAATGAAACTGTAGAAATTACTGAACTACCTATTGGGTCTTGGACGGAAGATTATAAGGAGTTTTTAGAAAATATGATAACTAGTGGACTAAATAATCTTAAGTATATCGAGAATCATTATACTTCTAAGAATGTTAAGTTTATATTACATTTTAATGCAAATGTTCGAGAAACTCTTGGAGATAAATTTGAGCAATTATTTAAAATATCTTCAAGCAAAAACCTGAGTATTAATAATATTCATCTATTTAATAAAAGTGGCGCTATTCAAAAGTATGATAATACAACAGATATTATTAAAGAGTGGGCAAAAACGCGAGTATTAAAATACTTTGAAAGAAAAGCATATCAAATTAAGATTTTAGAAAAAGATTTCCTGGTATTATCTGCAAAAATTCGCTTTATTATTGATGTAATATCTGGTAATATTCAAATTATGAATAAAAAATTAGTGGATATTGCCAAAAGATTAGTAGAACTAAAATATCCACGCATTAATACAGAAACAAATATTGTAGTTGCTGGTAATATTGATGACGATGGCAAAGACCCTAATGATGATGGTGATACAGAAAAAAATAAGGATGTGAAAGACTTTAATTATCTTCTTAAGATGCCTATATCACAACTTACATATGATAGAAAAATTATATTAGAAAAAGAGGTTGATGAACTTAATAATAATCTTAAAAATTTACGTAATAACAAGATTGAGGATATCTGGATGACTGATTTAATAGCATTAGAAAATGCTTGGAATGAACATAGAGATTTCATATTAAAAGATTATGAGAATGACCGCAAAGGTATTGTCGAACCTAAAGCGCAGAAAAAAGGCAAAAAAAAATAGATATTATTTAGATAATCTTATATATTTCATTTTATATTTTTATTATTTTTTCTACATTATTTAATTTATCTTCTAAATCTTTTAGACGCTTTTCTAATATTTCTTCTTTAAGGTGTTTCATCTGTATCTCTAATAAATTAATTTTAATTATCAGTTCGTATATAGTCATATACTTGTAAGTATATATTATAAATTCAGAGTGATAAATAATTTACTTACGTGATGCAAAGTATTGTATACTTGAATTATTTCTTTTAACACCATTAATCTGATTTGCAGCGGTAATAATCTGCTTAGTAAAAGACGACATATTGTTGGTTTGAGGCATTCGCTTTTGGGTTGCTTTGTGGTTTGCTTTTGGTAATTAAAAAAATTAATAATTAACTTATCATTTTTTTTAAATTTATGATACAGATAGAACACATTTATTTATAATATATGTTGTATTTAGTGTATATAAAGGTATTCATATATATATATGTAAATATATATGAATAAGTTTAAAATTAAAATAAACTGCACTCATCCTGATAATTTAAGAATTGATGATAGAGTAATTAGTAAAAATAGACGACATAGTAACGTATATAACTATATTAGGAGTAAAATGCAACTGGAAAATATAGATTACATTACTAAAATGCTAATAGTATATAAAACAGATAGTAATGGACTAGAATCAAAAAGTATAGAATTTATAATAAATAGAGAGATTGATGAAAATGAATTTATTTTGTTTATTGTTAAGATGAAAGATGCAGGATTTTTTAGTCTAAATAATAGAGATATTAAATTTATTGATATGACATCATCTAGAACAATTTTTAATAGAAATTTTGGTTCTTTAGTTAAAGTTGAAATAATACCAAATGAAAATTTTCCTAATACGTCAACGTATACTGGAGGAGTTATCTATGAAAGATAAAAAATATAAAGTATTATCTAATTAGTATTTTTTACTATATTTATTTTTTATTAAATACTTCTTTTCTATCAGATATTAACCTCTTATTTATTTTGTGAGCGGTTACTAAAATATTAGTGCTAAATGATGGTTCGATATCATAATTATATATTAATCTATATCCTTTTTTATTTATTTTTTTACTTTTAACTAATTCTGCTATTCGTTCAATATCTTTAGTAAATTGCGATATTTTATTGTAAGTAGTATCTTGTATTTTTGGTGTTACTGCATTAATCTTGCTAATTACTACTACATGTAAATTTTTTGGTGTATTAATACTATCATCTTTTTTAGTAATCTTATCGTTTTTCTTAGCAATTACTTTTTTGATTTCACTATTTGTTTTCTTAATATCCTTCATAGCATTATTATAATAGTCATCAATCTCCTTTTTGGTATTAATGTTATTAGGCATATTTGCAAATTTTTCCTTAATACGTATAGCGAGAGTTGTAACAGACATTTTTTCTTGGTGTTTACTTTGCGGTTTCTTTCTTCTTTGCGGTTTCTTTCTTCTTTGATTTATGTTTTGTTTGCTAAATCTTTGAATACAATATTATCATTTTTTTTAAATTTATGATACGAATGTGACATATTTATTTATGTTGTTTTTTTGGAGTTAACATACTACCTATAGATATGCCATAAGTTATGTAATCGTGTATTCCAAAAAATCTGGGTGTTCCTGAAATAATATTAATATGATAATACCATTTGAAAGGTATTATAAGAACTTTATTTCTATTTAATATTATTGTTGTAAGTTTTTGATTATAATCAGGTAATAAATCAGGTGATATTGGAATATTATTTTCTTGTTTTGTTAGAGGATTTCCTAGTGTTATTTCAACAGAGTTTTCTTCTTGTGTATCAGCATATATTAGAATATACTTAAAATCATTTCTATTCCAACTTAAAATATTTGGAATATTTGCATCATATTCTATAATATTATAATTAAACCAATTTATCAATAAATCATCTATGTCTTTAATACTATCTTGAATAATAATTGGTTGTTTTTTATATAATAGATTAAAGTCAAAATGTTCTGCCTTAACTTGATATATTATTAATTCATCATCAAAAATATAATATAATGAAGCATATATTATTATTATTATTAATAAAATAAATATATATATATTATACATTTTATTAATAAATGATATAATAATAATATAATATAAACCACATTATTATAATTATTACATATGCGTAATAATTATTTTTATATATTATAAGAGTAATATAAATATTTAATGTCGTCAGAAGTAAAGGGTGATAATATTGATAATGATTTACTTATGAGAAATTCTTTTATTACTATAATAATTATACTACTAATTATATATGGAATTCCTTCAATATTTTATGGGTTAGTTTATCAATATAGAAAATCATATAGTATGCCTATGGATGTAGATGGAATATTAGAAGATTTTATAGATAAAAAAGAAGATTTAAATATGGTATATAATTCATTATATCGAGACATTTATTTATTTACCAATTTTATATCAATAAGAAAACTAGTTTTATGCGATGGAACTAATAATGAAGATAATGAACTTCAAAAAGAATATAATGTCCAAGTAAAAAAAATATTTGAGAAATTAAAAAAGATTAAAATTTTTTGTGATAATGAATATGATACAATCAAAAAAAATTCAGATAAACAAATCGATATTAGTAAAAAAATACGGGAGGACCAAGAACATGAAATAGAATTATTGATAATGAAGGAAGCTGGAGAAAATAGTAGACATAATTCTACATCTACAAGAGAGTGGATTACATATATTATTAGTGGCATTTTTAATACTTTTAAATTTACATCAACATTTATGTTAAGTATACTTACTTTTCTTCGAGGTATATTTGATAGTGGTCGAGGTGTTTTTGATAGTTGCGCAGGATTAGTAATGCCTATTCTTTCTGCATGTTTAAAAAATAAAGTTATTACAGGGTTTTTAATACTTATATTTATTATAGTAATTGTATTATATGGTATCAAAAGTGCTTCAGGCGGTGGTAATAGCGGTGGTAGTGGAAGTGGAGGAAGCGGAGGAATGAATTATAGTTCAGATAATCAAAATGGATTCAGTCCATCTGCTGTATATTACGAATTATTAGATACATATAAATATTATACTAAAATGGCAAATAATTTTAATTTAAATGACTATACAGGCAATTTACTTGGAAATACTGTAGATGAAAATAATGGATATTATGGTTCTGAAGAAGATGGTATTAATATAAAAAGACCTGAACTTAATGGCAAACGATATGATAATTTATCTTATTTTGACCTTAAAAAATTAAAAATAGATAATATAAATGATGGGAATCAAGATATTAAAACAGAAGAAAATAAATATTATAATGTTTATTTACCATCAGAAAAATTCAGGGTTGATGACAAAGAAGAAGCAGAAAATAAATTACCATGGAATATTTATGCATCTTCTAAAACTGAAAAAATTTGGAAATTAGATTGCGAAACTGTTGATTACATAGTTAAAGATGGTGCAAAAAAATCTGCTTTTATTACTGATGGAGATAAATGTAAAATTAATGAGGTCGGATTAAGAGACGCATTTGCATCAGATATAAGTAATGAAGACGACATATTAGAAACAATATATACAACAGAATATATTAAATAACTTTGATATATTTATTATCTAATATATTTTTAAAGGTATATATATTATGCTAGATTGCGATATTACAAGCAACCAATATATATGTAAAAATGATGATAAATATATAATTCACGAGAGTTTATCACAAGGTTTTAATAAAGATTATATAACTATTAATGATGAAAACACCGAAATATCATTAACCCCATCAACTACAGATTCATCTAATTACTATTTATTGAAAGATGAGAAAGCCCATTGTGGCAATAAATGGCAGGATTGGTTCTGTATTCATAACTATCACAACAATAATAATGTTAATAAATATCCTAAAACTGACACTATGTCTATTGGTGTTTGCTATAATTATTGCGAGTTTGATACAAAAAAACGCAAAGGATATTCAATTCAAACATTTAATAAATGTACTGAGTATAATGATGAAAATGATATTATATATAACCCTCTTGCACTCATAGCAATTTTTGGAACACACTTTAACAGTGATATAACAATATTTGGAGACAGTGATATGCAAAATTATAAACATATTAAAAATACAATTGGTATTAGAGGTTCTTATCTAAATGATTTATATAGAGTTAATAAGAATGACAAATTCATACCAAAAACTTATATTGATAATATAATGAAAAATCTTTCAAATGACGCGTTGGTAAATGGTATAACTGACAAACAGGACAGATTATTATTGCAAATAATTAATACTATTGCAAATAATGGCGGTTCTCACATTATTGAAGATATTAATACAGATATTAAAAAAGCATATGAATATATTGATAAATTATATATTGCCCCTAATAAAGGTAGAGAAGACCAAAAGCAAGAATTTTTAAATAAAATTAAAAATTATGTATTTGATATTGAAGAGTTAGACAAAATATATGGGGTGGATAAAAATAAAAATTCAAAATTTATTAATATTATTGCGTATGTGCATAATATTATGAGATTAGTATGTTATAATAGTAAAGGGTTAATATTAACTTACCAACAAATTAGTGATAATATTACTAAAATACTAGGAAATAGAAAATATATTAAAGTAACTGATGATAAGGATATTACAAGAATATTTTTATATTCATGCTATAATTGTTTTAATAAGAATCATGTATTATTTAACGAGTATAGGATGCGTAAAAGCAACGAGTATGATATACTTATAAATGATATACAATTTAATAAAAACAACTTTTTTAAATTTGATATTGATGAAACATTTTTAGATGAAAACCCTACCGCATATAAATATGAGTTAGCATATTATAACAATATCCCTTTTTATGAACATAAAGTATTATCTGATTATAGCGACAATATTAAATATATTGACAAAATATTGTTGGTTTTTTTGATACTTTTTTGTGGTGTAATATTTATATCTTTAATATATTGGGTTTTAATTTGGATGAAGTTTAGGTTTCCTAAATATAGTCCAATTGACAACATAATATTATGCATTAATTTTAGTCATTTATTTTATAAATGGTTATCATTTGGTATATTAAAGTTTACTTGTCAAATGTTTTATGGATATGTATTTGCATTTCGCAGTAAATATAGTTTTCTTTCACTTGCATTCAAAATAATAAATATTATGATAATTATTGGGTTACTTATCTACTTATATAATCTAATTATGAATTTATTAAATATTGATTATATTTCTTTAATAGAAAAAATGAAATTTTCTATACCAAATGATGATTCAGGAACATATATTAATATATATTTTAATATGTTATATATATATTTTATATACATATATATATACAGCGCATATATAGTAAAATATTCTCTTTCAGATAGTCAATTTGATATAATTGCAAATATAGATGCTGATAAAACAATATCTGGAAATTTTGTAGATTATTTATTATTATCTAAATATGCTGATGATTTTATTTCAAATTATAGTTTGATATATCCTGAATTGAATAAACCTATCAATTGAATATAGAGGGATATAGAAAATTTATTTAAGGGAATAAACAATAAGGATTATTAAATGGATGATAATAATATATATTTGCTAAATATTAAAACAATTCAGGCGTCAACATTTAAACAGGTTATTGATGCGTTGAAAGAAATACTTATGGATGTTAATTTGGAGATAGATGAGACTGGAATTAAAATAGTAGCGATGGATAATACTCATATTGTTTTAATACATCTCAAACTTGAAGCAGAAAAGTTTGAGATTTATGAATGTGAAAAAAAAATATATGTTGGAATAAATATGCTGAGACTGCATGCGCTTATAAAAACGATTACAAATAATGACATATTATCGTTATATATTTTAAAGGATGACCCTAATCATCTTGGTATAACTATAGATAATAATGATAAGAATTATAAAACAAATTATAAGTTGTCTGTGCTAGATATTGATGTACTAAATATTCAAATACCGCCTGTAGATTTTCACACAATTATTAATATGCCTTCTTCGTATCTTCAGAAAATTATTCGCGATATGCATAATTTGGCAGAGTTTATTGAGTTCAGGAACATTAATGATAAATTGATTTTGAGTTGCAAAGGGGACTTTTGCTATCAAGAAACTATATTAGGTGCAGAAAAATCACAATCTATTACAATTAAAAAGAATGGCGGTGATGAAGACCAAGAAATTATCCAAGGAATATTTAGTCTTAAATACTTATCTATATTTACTAAATGCACTAATCTATCTAATACTGTTGAAATATATCTTAAAAATAATTACCCAATTATTTTAAGATACACAATAGCATCTTTAGGAGAGATAAAACTATGTTTATCACAACAGGATATTAGTTAGATTGAGTTAAATATTATTTATTTTTATTATTTGAATAAATTTATAATATTCTTATGAATTGTAATATATAATATTTTTTAAATATATTATAAATATTTAGATATAGGGTATGAATTCTCCGTCCATAAAAATAAAAGAGGCGACAAAAAATACATGTTCAAGAATTTTAACACCTAAGCAGGTAGGACTAACATGCTGGTTTATGGCTACATTTGTAGCGATGTTTTATAGTCAACGTAGCAGAAAAATATTACTTGAAGCATCTGAAAATTGGGATAAAAATAAAGAGTTATTTACAATATTAAAGCATATATTAGATGATAAATACTTAAAGACTGAGAGTAGAGAAAGTGAAGATTATAGAAAATTTAGTGATAATACCTTTATAGATATATTGAGATTATTGCATAAAGAAAACAAGAAAACTTTTATGTATAACCCTGAACGTAATGAAGGATTTACACCACATTTTTATATAGGCAGATTGTATAATTTATTAAAGATAGATTATACAATATTTGAATATGATATTGAAAATGATTTTTTGGTGTATTCTTTATTAAATGAAGAGTATAATGATGATATTAACATTAAAATAATTCAAAAATATAATAAATTGAAGAAACATTATGAAATGATACACTACCTATTTAAAATCAAATCTAAATCTAAATTTGAAAAAAATATTAAAAGTTTTAGTAGATTTATAAATGACCCATCGATATTGTTCAAAGATAATCTTACAAAGTTTATAAAAAACGATAGACTTTCAAGGAGATTGAAAGAACCTCCGTTAGAATTTAACGACGCTCATAAAAGGTTTGAAAATAACCCTTCTATATTAATAGTATTTGTTAGAAATGGAACCTATAATAGTAATATATATGGTGAAGGCGTTCACTATAAAAATGGTAATAATAAATTAAAAAATAGGATAGATGATATTGAAATAAAAAATAGTATCCAATCAATGGAGGAACAAATATTTTATAGGGGTAGTGAATACAATTTAGATTCTGTAATATCAGGAGATATCCAAGAAACAAATCTATATAGACCAGAACATATAATTGCAGGAATAACTTGTAAAAAAAAAAAATATGTATATAATGGATGGACGCGAATGAGTATGGACCCTGCTATGGCGACAACAAAAATAACAAGAGATATTCCTTGCGAATTAATGAAACAAAATTGGAATATTAAAGATGATGTAGATTATTGTTTAAATTCTTTGAATTGTCAATTAGATTTGCTAACAAAAAAAAATGCAAAACTTTGCTTTAATTTTAGTAAAGGATACCGTACATTAATATATGTTAAAAAAAATAATAAATCTAATACTTCTTCATCATATTCACCTCAAATGTCTAGTGATATATCTAGTGTATCTAATATATCTAGTGTATCTAGTGCTCCATTAGTTACATCTAATAAATCAAATAACATAATTATTACAAAAGATAAGATTGTCTTATTAGATATAATCTTAAATATTGAAATAATATCTATATTAAAAAATATAGAACTATCAAATATTACACATTTTATAATAAAATCTGCAGAAGAAAATTATGATAACGAAGTTCTATATGAGTTGCTATTGCTTATAGAAAATATGAAAAATATTAAGGTGCTTGATTTTAGTGGATTTAACATAGATTCTTCTAAATTCTCTTATATTGAAGGTGATACAGAAAAAACTTCACATACTATAACTTTTGTTAAATTATTTACAAGAATATTACTAAAATTAAAAAAATTAAAATATTTAAATTTTACAAATAATATTATTGATACAAAGTCATATAATAATATATTTAGACTTGGTAATAGTAATGCGAAACCGGATATAACAAATGCAATAATGTTGATAACGGATGAAAACAAAGTAAGAAGAATTAAATTTAATACACGTGACTGTTCAACACCTAAATTTATAGACATTATAAAAGATTATAAGAATCCTATATATTTTTATAATTCACACTCTCTAATAAATTATAAAAATCCTGCAGTAGATAAACAAATTAAATCAATAATAGGATAAGTATATATATAAGATATGTTTAAGTTGTAATCTAATAAGAATATTAGATGCAATAAAAAAAGTTATAACGCCCTTATTTTTGGATGTAAAATATATTTAAAATATATATTTTGTATTTTACTGAAAGTATTTTCTAATACAGCCATTATTTCATTCATACATAGAAAATAATTTTTTGACATTATAATATAATCGTCATATATCATATATTTTATATATCTATTAATTTCATTAAAAACACTCTGAAATCTGTTCATTATAATTAAAATTATATTTTATTCCTTTAAGTATATAATACAAGAATATACTCTAAAAATCAGCATCTAGAGTAAATTTGCGTAAATCTGTATGTTCCTGTTTACTACCAACATTTGCCTTGCTATATTGTGAAACGCGACTTTCAAAGAAGTTAGTTTTACTTTCAATAGATATTCTCTCCATAAAGGGAAATGGATTTTTAGAGTTCCATATTTTATCATAATTTAATTGTGTTAATAATCTGTCTGCAACAAATTCAATATATACAGACATTAATTCTGAATTCATCCCTAGCATAGAACAAGGGATACTTTCGATAATGAAATTTTTCTCTACTTCTACTGCTTCCTTTACAATATTATGGACTAATTCTTGAGGTAGGCGATTTTGTATTTTAGAATATAAAAGCACCGCAAACTCTACATGCATCCCTTCGTCTCTGCTAATTAATTCATTAGAGAATGATAGACCTTGCATTAAACCCCTTTCTTTTAACCAAAAAATACTGCAAAAAGCTCCACTAAAAAATACACCTTCAACTAAAGCGAATGCAATAAGTCGTTGAGAGAATGGTGCGTTTTCGTCATTAATCCACTTAAAACACCATTCTGCTTTTTTCTTAATGCACGGCATATAATTAATTGCATCTAGTGCTTCATGCTTTTCTTTAGGTTCTTTAAAATATGTATCAATTAATAGCGAATAAGTTTCAGAGTGAATATTTTCAATCGACATTTGGAAAGCATAAAAAAACTTTGCTTCAAGCACTTGAACATCATTTAAAAATCTTTCTCCTAAATTAATATTTACAATTGTATCACTTGAACTAAAAAATGCTAGTATTTGTTTGATGAAAAATTGCTCATTCTTATTTAATTTATTGAAGTCTGCCAAATCTTTGCTTAAATCTAATTCTTCGGCAGTCCAAAAACAACTTAGCGCCTTCTTATACATTTCCCACATATCATAATGCTCAATTGGAAAAATAGTTAATCTGGAACTCGGTTCTAGAAGAAGTTCATTTTTATTAGACATTATATTATAATAGCAATATATATTTATATAATAAATTATTTTTTAGTAATATTAAAAATGATATATATACAAAGTAATATATATATATACAAAACAATTATGAATAATGATAATAATGATAATAATGATAATAATAATGAGAATTGTTTAAAGTTTATTGATTTATTTTGCGGGATAGGAGGTTTTCATCAGGCATTTAAAAAATATAATTCAAAATGTGTTATGGCATGCGATATTGATGAGAAATGCAGAGAAGTTTATGAAGAAAATTATGGTATAACACCAGAAAAAGATATTAAAAAAGTAGATGAAAAAACTTTACCAGACTTTGATATATTGTGCGCAGGTTTTCCTTGCAATTCTTTTAGTAATGCAGGTAAAAAAGGGCATTTAGTTGACCCCAGGGGAACTTTATTTGAAGATATTTTGAGAATTGCTAGCAAAAAAAGACCAAAATTTATGTTTTTAGAAAATGTAAAGCATATAAAAAAAATAGATAATGGTAATTCATTTAAGCATATTATTAAAAGAATTAATGAAACCGGATATTATGTTAATAGTGATGATACTATATTCGAACTAAGTCCTCATAATTTAGGAATCCCTCAGCAACGCGAGAGAGTAATATTTGTATGTATTGAAAAAAATTTATATGATAAAAGCAAAATTATTGATTTCAAACTCCCTAATATCCCAATCGATATTTCTAGAATTATTGATACAGATAAAAATAGAACAGATAAATATAGGATATCAGAAGATACTGAGAATATATTAAACATATGGGATATGATGATACAAGTATTTGAAGTTAATGAAACTTTAAGTCCCACTATTTTATGTAATGAGTTTTACAAAATATATACAGAAGAAGAATTTAAAAAATTACCTGCGTGGAAGAAAGATTATATTAAAAAAAATAAACCAATCTATAACAAATATAAAAAAGAATGGGATGAATGGTATAATAAATATAAGTATATCTTGCAGAAGAAAGAGAACAGCGGAAAATTAGAATGGCAAGCGGGAATAAAAAAACCTAACGATAGTATTTGGAATTATTTCATTCAATTTAGGCAATCAGGTATTAGAATAAAGAAGACAAATTATTTTCCAACATTAGTTGCTATTGTTCAGACGCCAATTTACGCAAAAGAGAAAAGATATATTACACCAAGAGAATGTGCGAGGTTACAATCATTCCCTGATGATTTTATATTACATATAAATGATAATGTTTGCTATAAACAATTTGGTAACGCCGTAAATGTAGATGTAGTTAGTTATATTATAGATTTAACTCTTAAAACCTATACGTTTATATAAAAGGTAGTATTTATAATTACTTACATATATATTGTATTTTTATTGTTTAGATATATTATTTTTATAAAATTCATTAATTGTTAGTTTGGATTTTTCAAATTCATTTTTATAATAACTTGATTTATCATATTCAGAGGGATATTTAATATAATAACCAAATTCATTTGAATATGTTCCGCCACTACCTTGAGTAGAACCATTTATATTTCTAACAGCATACATAACATATGGAAATTCTTTGACAAGATGCAATACATTATTTTGTTCTAAATTAAATCCTATAAGTTTTTCTATATTCCAATCATTTATATAATTCATTTTTAAAAAAAATTCATTTGAACGAAGAACAAAATTATTTAATATATTTAAATATGACTCAATATTATTTTTAGACAAAACAACATGCCTATCTGTATATCCAAAATAATGTTCGCAGTCAGGTATCCATATACAATTTTCATTCATATGTTCTACTTTTGGATGAGGCAATTGATAAATATAATCACTTCTTGTAATAACAAATCTGTCATATTTATTTATTAAATCATTATCTATCAAATTTTTCAATAAAAACCATCTAAAAAATATTAATATTCCTGCAGAACCTTTATGTTGATTATGAGTATCTTTTATTCCACCTAAAAATCCGCCTAAAATTTTGTATTTAATTTTCAAAAATTCACGCCAATATAAAGGTTTTTTATATGTAATTACGTTTTCTTGAATAACTAATTCATTATTTTCACTATTTTTAATACCATATACTTGATTTTTAAACAAATTATCTGGAAAATTTTTTGTGTATATTATAACTTCATCATCATTTAATTCATTAATATTTTGTATATTTTCATAATAAGTAATATTTTCTGTAGATTGTTGTGGAACTTGTATTTTACCATATAAAGCATTAACATTGCAAAGACATTCATATTTTGGTTTATTTTGGGATATTGTATTGTATGCATATTCAAATGCATCTCCAAAATCATCTGGTTCGTCATATACAAATTTATATTTTGCTGTTTGATAAAATGGATTATTATAATCATATCCTGGTTTAACACCAATACATAGACATAAATCTGCGTTTAACTCATCTAAAACATTTTTTTTAAAACTATCAAAAGTTAATTCGCTTGCTCTTGTTTCAGATAAAATAATTACTAGAGTTTTAGACATTATATATTTTAAGAAAAAGAATAAAATAATTGATATAAATACGTATAATACTATTTAATTTTAAATATTATGAAGAGCACAACACGCATGTGTCACCATTATCTTCAACACATCTTCTCTTTTTTTTAGCAAAATCAGGGTCAATCGTAAATTGTTGTGTTTTTGCTTTGGGTCTTGTGCGAAGATAATACGAACCTGTTTTTAAACCTTTTGAGTGTCCGTAAAAATGCATAGATGACAACTTTTGAAAATCAGGTTCTTCCATAAATATATTAAGGCTCTGAGTTTGGCAAATATATTGTCCTCTATCAGCAGACATATCTATAATGTTACGTTGTTTTATTTCCCACGCAGTTTTATAAATTGCTTTTAATTCGTCGTCTATTTCTGGGATATTTTGCACACTTCCCTCATGTAAAATTATGGTATCTTTAAGCTCTTTATTCCAAAGTCCTTTACTAATTAAATCATTAATCAAGTATTTATTAATGATAATAAACTCTCCGCTTAATGTTTTACGTTGAAAAATATTATTAGTGAATGGTTCAAAACTTTCATTAAATCCCATTATTTGTGACGTTGATGCAGTAGGCATAGGTGATAGTAAAAGACTATTACGAACACCATAACTGATTATATCACCGCGCAGTTTATCCCAATCATATCTTGTGCTAGGTTCAGCATTCCATAAATCAAATTGAAATAACCCTTGAGATATTGGACTACCTTCAAAAGAACTATAAGCCCCAATATATTTAGGATTTGCAATATTTTTTTCAAATTCATTTACATAATTGTTGATACCCTCATCAAGAATTTTATTATTAATATTTTTAATATTATTAATAATGTTAAAGCGCTTTTTGGATAACTCCATAGATGCCTCAACCGCCGCGTGGTAAATTGTTTCAAATATATCCTTGTTTAATTGTTTTGCATCTTCGCTTTCAAAAGGAAATCTCAATTTAATAAATACGTCTGCTAGTCCTTGGACTCCAATACCGATTGGACGATGCTTTAAATTAGATACTCTCGCTTTTTCAATCGGATAGAAGTTCTTATCAATAACCTTGTTTAAGTTCTTTGTAATTACTTTTGTAATATTATGCAATTTTTCAAAGTTAAATATTCCATCTTCAACATACGAAGGAAGACATATAGAGGCCAAATTACATACTCCTGTCTCTTCAGGAGAAGAGTAAATTAATACTTCAGCACATAAATTACTTGATTTAATAGTTCCAAGATTTTTTTGATTACTCTTTTTATTAGAGGCATCTTTGTATAAAATATATGGTACCCCTTGTTCTATCTGTGCTTCTAATATCTTAAACCAAAGGTCTTGTGCATTAACCTGCTTGATATATTTACCGTCACTTTCATATTGTTCGTATAATTTTTTAAAGTCATCACCGTATACATCACTCAATCCTCTACACTTATCAGGGCACATTAGAGACCATTTCCCCTCACTTTTAACTCTTTCCATAAAGAGGTCAGAAATCCATAATGCTAGAAATAAATCCCTACATCTATCCTCTTCACTTCCATGATTTTTTTTAAGTTCTAAGAAACTCTCAATATCACTATGCCATGTTTCAAGATATACTGCAATACTTCCAAGTCTTTTCCCTGCTTGATCGATATATCTTGCAGTATTATTAAAAACTCTTAGCATAGGTATAATACCATTTGATGTTCCATTAGTTCCTCTGATATGACTACCATTCGCTCGTATTTGATGAATATGTAACCCAATACCTCCTGCATATTTAGAAATTAATGCAACTTCTTTTAACGAATCAAAAATACCTGTTACACTATCGTCATTAATACTACATAGAAAACAACTACTTAATTGAGGACGATTTGTTCCTGCATTAAACAGAGTGGGTGTTGCATGTGTAAAATATTTTTTACTCATTAAATCATATGTTTGCAAAACCTCTTTAATATCATTACCGTGAATACCGATTGCAACACGCATCCACATATGCTGGGGTCTCTCAATAATCTTTTTATTAAGTCGTAAAAGATATGCTCTTTCCAAAGTCTTGAAACCGAAATAATCAAATAAATAATCTCTTTGGTAATCTATATGCGTATTAAGTTTTTCTTTATTGCTAACAACAATATTATATAGTTCTTCAGATACTAATGGCGTATGACTATCATGATTATCTACATTATTATATAATATATGCACAGTTTCACTAAACGATGGCGATGTATTCTTATGATGATTTGATACTATAATTCGAGATGCTAAAATACTATAATCAGGATGTTCTATTGACATACTACTGCATAAATAAGCAGCTAGTTCATCTAACTCATATGTTTTGACACCATCATAAATACGCGTGCATACCTTTTGTGCTATTTCTGATACATCAATAGTTAACCCATCAGAAAGATTTTTTAATCGATTTAATACCTTGTCAAAACTAACATCCTCCATTTCACTATTACGTTTAATAACACGCATTTTTATGTATCTTGTTATATCTATATATATAATTTGTTTTTATATATATTAACAAAAAATAATTATAACATTATATTATAGACTTCCGTCGCTATCATTATCATCTGTGTTATTATCAGTATCTTTAATTTCATTAGTATCAGTTGTATCTATTGTATCATTAGTATTATCATAATTATAATTACATATTAGTTTCCTTCCTTTTGAAGAAGAAATCCAACATTCTATTTTGATTTTTCCACTATGCTCTTTACGATGACATTCTTTGCATATTGCTACTAAGTTATGCTTTGCGTTTTTGTGGAAAGATTTATTTATAAATCCATTTTTATCTGCTGTATGTTGATATACTATGTGATGTGTTTCTTCTGCTTTGTTTTTATTGCATATATTACACATATCAATAATTATTTTAGAATTATATCTAGAACTTTTCTTATTTAATATGTTATTATTAATACCTTCAACTTCTTTTCTATTTAATTCTGCATTTTTCATAAAATCTAATGGCATATCTAGAGTTCGGCAAACTTCAATCCCGTAATTATTATTACCTTGTCCTTCTTGAATAACTCTGTCATATATAATATTGTTATTTTCATCAAATGTTATTCTAATGTGTTTAACAAAAAGTTTTGATTCTTTAATATTATTTTTAATTGTTGATAATTTTGTTAATTCGTGTAGATGTGATGCAAATATAAATGACGCCCCTTTATTTATCAAAGTGTCTATACCACTTGCAACAATAGAGATTGCTGATATTGATTCAGTACCACAGCAAATTTCATCGCCAATCACTAGACTGAACTTATTGCACCTTTTAAGAATATTTCTTAATTCTGTCATCTCTACAGTAAAACTAGACATTCCTTTATAAATATTATCTAATCCAGATATTCTTGTAAATATGCTATGGTAAGGGTAATACTTAAATGATGATGCAGAAACAAACATCCCTGCTTGCGCCATAATAATATTCAACCCAACTGCTTTCATAAAAGAAGACTTCCCAGAAGCATTAATACCATATAATAGAATACCATTTTTATTTAGAGAAATATTATTACCAACATATTGAAAATCATCTTGTATTCTCTCAATAATTGGGTGGCGCATATCAGTTGATTCCATAAATGATGATTTGCATAATGTTGTAACGCAATCTATTACAGGTCGCACATAGCAATAATCAAACGCATTCTTTGCAGAATTTGCAGCGATGTCAACTCTAATTAAATATTTTACTATTGTATCTAAAATATTTGCGTTGTTATTTACAAAGTTAATTACAAACTCTTTGTAATGACTTAGCACCAATTGAGATATTTGCTGACTGTATTCTACAATATTATTGCTTTCCTTTATAATATTTGCATTTGTAAGTTTATATGTTGATGAAGATGAAGATAATAATTTCTTTTCAAATGAATTCATAAGTTCTCTCTTGCTTTTTAAAGCAGTCTCAAATCTTTTTTTTGTAATAGTTAAATAGTATCCTTCGCGATTATTATTCTCAACTTTACACATAGTAGTATCATTATCGCCTATTTTTGCTATTTTATCGCAATCTGAATTTATTATTTCATATGATTTATTATATTTATCTAATAACAAATCTATATCTGTATAAATTCCCTTCTTAAAAAAGTTAATAATACTGGATTTATCCTGTAAGTTTGTTAGATTGTATTTTCCTGCTTCATCTAAATCTATAATGTTTATAAACTGCAATATTATGCTATCTATCTCAGTATTACTAATAATCTCATCTGGAAAATCTAACAATAACTTAATCTCTTTTGTAGATATTAAAGATTCATTAAATGATACCCAATCATGTGGTGCCATTTTATTAGTTTTCATCTTTCTTTTTAGACGCTCTAAATCCATTATAGCAGATAGATGCTTACGAACAATTAAATATTTATTGTCTTTTAATAAGATATCAACATCATCATATGTCTTATTTATATCATCAACATTTATCATAGGTTGTAAGAGACGCTCTTTAAATGTGCGATATCCAAAAGCGGTGGAACATCTGTTTAATATATCTATTAAAGGTTGGTCGCCTTGATATAGTCCTAACACATTTAATTGAATTGCAGAATTAAATTCTATCGTCATATTTTTATTCATTTCAAAAACTTCTGGAGCTTCTTCCAACCCTTTAACAATATCAGAGTTATGTTCATATGCAAATTCTAACAGACAACATAAAGAAAATCGCGAATTATTATATTTTTCTAAGTTTAATATCTCTATAATTGAAAGAAATCCTTTTTTAATTATAAAAATCTTTTCTAATATATCCCGTTGTTTATTAATATTACTAAAAAAAGATAAATGCTCGTATTTATCCCATTTATAATGAACTCGTATGTTACTTATATTTAAATTTTTTAATATTCTCTTTTTACATTCTTCGGCGATTGCTTCACTAATTATAATCAGTTCTGATGGATTATAGGTGCTTATAAAGCGAAATACTTCATCGTTCGCAAATTCAGGGTCATCCTTAGTTGAAGATACTTCATATACAAATGTTTTTCCTGTTGATAAATCAATACCGGATATACCTGCTATAATGTATCCGTCAATCACTTCGTAATATATTACCATTATATAATTACTCCTTTTATTGACAATATTAACATTAGTCCCAGGTGATATTATCTCTGTTACTTTGCGTTCTGGATTAGGAGGGTCAGACACTTGCTCGACTAATACTATTGTGTAATTATTTGCTAATATTTTATCCCTAAATTTAGGAAGAGAAGCGAGAGGGAATCCAGCCATTACTGGATTCGCAATCGATATTTCTGCGATTGTCTTGTTTTTACGTGATGTTTGAATACCACATAATTCTGCTATAATATACACATCATTATTAATAGATGTATCACTATTCTGATATATCGTATATATCTCAAAAAATGAACCGACTTGCATTAAAACAATACATTTGTCTCCATATTTTTCTTTGTATATCCTCGTATATTCTAAGTAATCCTCTATCATTCTATATTAGATGTAGTAAATATTAAATTATTATCATATAATATACTTAATATGTTCTTATATGGTCGTATAATAAAAAAAATTGATATGTGGTTTTATTTAGTAATTAAATACCAACGCAAAGAATGATAAGTATTGATGAACTGAATACAAAGATAAAAGATGATATCTGTCACGAAACTATTGAAAAACTATGTGATGCTAAATTGATGCCTGAATATAAGGAATGTGATTCTGTTAAAAATGAAATTACGAGGTTAAGTAATATATTGGGAAAATATATAGATGATGATACGAGAAAAAAAATTATAGATGAATATTTACCACAATTGATACCTGCAGGAACTAAAGGTGTTATAAGAGGGAATAAGTTTAATAAAATAGTCAAAGAACATATTGAATTATTAAATTTAGACAAAGATAAATTCGAGGTATGTTTTGAAAAAAAATGTTCAATTCATGATACTACAGAAATTCCGGACTGGTATATTCTCGATAAGATAAATAGCAAGGTTTTAATTGGAATGAATCAACTTGATTTATGGAGCGGAGGGCATCAAACTAATAGGGGGTCAAAATATATCTTTAATAATGAACATAATAGTAGCAATAGTAAATTATTATGCGTCGTTTGTTATGAAATACAATTCAAAAGTAATAAAAATAAAGCATATAAAATATTTGAAAAAGGGTTTGAAAATAATACGTTGTGTTATTTGAACAATCTTAATAATATTATAAATAAGCATTTTGTAATTTAATATTCATTAACATCATTTATAACAACTGATTAAACATTTGTATTAGTTCCTGCTTTGATATAGACCTTGGTCCAATAGTATTATTAAAGTCAAAGGTGATTGTAGACAACCGCATAATATTATCTGCAACGCTTTTATCATTTGTAAATTTAATAAAATAATGAGATTGTATACTTTTATCACAGTCAGTATTTATTGTGCCCGCATTAACTCCTACACGACGGAATGAAATATCAGGATTTTCTGTTTTTTTAACAAAATTAAAATTTAAAGGTTCTATCTGTTCAATTGCATCTCTATTATATGAACGCTTTGCCCATATTTGAAATATACATGGGACATTATGTGCATCTCCATTAACAATAAAGGAATTGTCTGGCAAATCAACCTCAAAAATGCGATGAAAGTTTAAAGGAACTTTCTTTATTAGACTATCTTTTTTGAAACTTTTAGGTAATATGAAAGAAATACTGTCTGCAAATTCGCAAGATTTTTTGATAAACTGTATAGCGAGTGATGATTGACGACCGAATGGAGGATTCCCAACAATATGTATTTTATTTTCAGTTCCATACAACCCGGTCTCGCGTATGTCAAGCGTTAAAAAGTCTTGCTTAATTATTTCTTCATTCTCAGGTTCTATATCATAAAACAAAGTATTATATACCAAAGATTTTATACCAGCAATAAATGCTCCATTTCCAGCACTTGGTTCTATTATTAAATCATTATCATCTATTACAATATTATTTTTAATAAATTCAATACATAAATTAACTGTAGTTGGATTTGTATAATATTTATCAATAGTATTGCGTTGTAATCCCTTTGTTTGTTTCATATGATTAGTATACATAATAACTATTTATAATCAACAAAATCATTTTTTTTATATAATTAGAATTCTTTATATAAAAATGATAAATTAATTTATAAATTGTAAAAAATAAAATGAATTATATCTATTTGTAAAGTTAAAATAATGAAAATATGTCAACATATGGAATATAATCTAAAAGAAACACATAAAAGTAAATTATTTTAATTTTAAATTTTTAAAAATATATTTAATAAATACGTCTTTTTTTTGTTGCACTATATGGTTTTCTCGAAGTTCTATCTAATCTTCTTGTTGCACTATATAATTCTTTTGTTTCACTATCTAATATTTTTGTTTCACTATCTAATATTTTTGTTTCACTATCTAATTCTTTTGTTTCACTATCTAATTCTTTTGTTTCACTATCTAATATTTTTGTTTCACTATCTAATTCTTTTGTTTCACTATCTAATATTTTTTTAATAGTCAATATAACAGGTTTATGATCTGATACTAAACCATATAAATTACTTACTGGACCACCAAAACCATCATATATTTCTGTACTGAAAGTAAATCTTTCATACATCGACTCTTTAACCCAAACATGATCTATTACATTTTCACCTCTTGAATTTGTTGGATTGATTTTTTTGTTTACTGTTATATTTTCTGGCTCTATATATTTATAACCATTCTGTTTTAATAAGATAAATGGTTCATCATTCCAAGAAATAATTTGTTTCAAACTTAATACTTTTTTATCATTTTTATGATTACTATTAGGACATCTATTTATTAAGTTTAAATCATAATTGTCACTCATATGCGATGTAAATAAATGTAATGGGTGTTTTTCATCTTTTTTAATTTTTGTTTCGTTTACAGCACATCTTTCGCAAGGTTTTTGTGGCGATTGATTTCTATAGTTATTATAGTAGGTATGTTGAGCAATATACATTTGTTGTCGCAATATTGGATTATTACAATAAACCGAATTAAAATCACCCAAAATAATATCAGGTTGCTTTTTTAATACTTCTTTCAATAATGCTAGTTTAATCTCTAAATATATTTGAAATGTATTATCATCTAATTCTAAATCTATAAAACGCCCTCCTTCTAAATGTAAATTTGCTATACTAATATCAAATACCGTATCTTTTATAATTATTGCATTTCTTGGAACAACACCTCTACAAAATTGTAGGAAGGTGTTGATACATGAAATAAAACTAAATCGACCACTTTTATCTTTTGAATATGCTTTTACACTTTCAGTCGTATCATCATCTTGTAATTCATCCTCTTGCGTAAGCAATAACATTACATTTTTTTCACTTATTAGTTTTTTAAACTCATTATCAAAATTAATAGGGTATGATTCATAACCGCTCCATGTAAAAACATTAAATGAACATAATACAAGTTTATTATCTGTTCCACCAACCTTCTTTGATTTTTGCTGGATTAGATGCTTATATTCTTTTTTTATTACCCCATTTTTTTTAAAGTATTTTGTTATATTAATCTTATTCTTTTTATAAATAACATAAAACAATCTTTCGTCAGTATATATCTTTCTGTATCTGTTAATTATAAAAATATTCATTCTATAATTAGAAAAGAATAGAATAATTAATATCATTTTATCATTATCCTGTATATAAAAAGAATTACTATAATTATATATAATAACCTATAAATAAAGATTATTATAGAAAGATTATTATATATAATGGATAAATATGTTGATTTTAATAAAATACCTTTAAATAAAAAAAGGGTTAAAATTGATATTGGTTTATCATATGGCGCACCTCATACACAAATATGGTTTGAAAATGATAATAATAATGATGATTTATATATTTTTGGGTTTGAACCAAACCCATATAACGTTAAAAGTATTTTAAATAAAAATATTATTAACCGTCATCAATATGTTCTTGAAAATAAATATATTGATACTAAACATTTTTGTTTAATTGATGTTGCCTTAAGTAATGTTAAAGAAATTACAGAGGTTGATTTCTTTTGCACAAAGAACGATTCAGGATGTTCAAGTTTATATTGTCCTAATAGTAATTTACACGATGAAATTAAAGAGATTGTAAAAGTTAATGTTTATTCACTAAAACATTTTTTTGATGTTTTTGATTGGAATAGATTTCCATATATAGAATATATCAAAATTGATGCACAAGGTTCAGATTTAGATATATTAATTGGAGCAGGAGAATATTTAAAAAATAGGGTTGTTTATATTACTGCGGAACCTGAATATTTACAATACAATAATTCAGAACATAATAATCTTGATAATATTAATAAATATTTAGAAAGTCAAGATTTTTTATTAATCAATCATCCAAATACAAAAGATCCAACATTTATTAATAAGAACTTTTTATATTTAAAAGATAAAATTTATATTGCTCAAATAGGATAATTATTTTTAGACCATTGAAGATTTAAAATGAGACATAACTTAATTTATTTTTATTAGGTAATTATAATGAAGCTTAAAACATAAGATTATAAATTATCAGCAGTTAAATATTACTTATCTAATAATTTTAGTTTAGATTATGTATGTAATATTTTTGGTTGTAAAAAACAATCATTAACAAGGTGGATTAAAATATATAATGAAGTTAAAGAATTAAAAAGACATAATAGAAGTAACATATCATATAAAATAACAAAGGAACTACGCATATATGCTATTAGAATCTTAAACAATAACGAATAGAACACTATGATTGAAATGAAAAAGTTAATATTGTAAATAAAACATATGATATATGTGATATAAAAGTGCGCCGTAAAATTAATTGTTATAATTGTTAATTATACTTATACAAATCTAAAATTGCAGTAATTATTTATATTAATATATCTATCATTACTACCTTTGCTACTTTTATAATACTCTTGGAATGATTTAGGCATATCTTTGAATTTCCGCATATCTTTTGTTTCTGAAATAGGTACATTTTTAAATGCCTCATATATTTTATTATGATCAATCGCTTTTGTTTTATCTGATTCTGCCTTTAATTGCATTCCTTGCTTATTTATTTGCTTAATACTTAGAATTCCACCAGATAATGAACCACTATCTTTTTTATCCTCATATAAAATTAAATCTTCAAGTACTGGGTTATTGTATAATTTTGAATTATATGTATTAATATGCTGTTCTTCTAATACAAATCTAATTATTCTTGTGAAATTTTGAATACGTACTATGCTCGCTGTACACTTTGTATAAAATTCACATCTTTTTATTAGTATATTTGACAAATCTATTATCATCTTATTTAATTCATACATATCATTAATTGTTTGTCCATTAAACCCAGACCCCAAACTTTTTTGCTTTAATGTATTCTGAACAAACGCTAAATAATTATCTTTAGTTTCCTTAATAATTTCTATTAATTTTGTTATTCGGTTATTACACCATATAAAATGTTTTTCTAATTCAATATCACTCGCATTTTTATATTTAGCAAACATTTGTTTCCAATCTCTTAAATATTGTATATGCTCACCAATATCTGCATCACTATTAAATAAAGGGTTATAGTCACCGTGAAGATATAACCCTGTATCTCTAAACCCTTCTATCTTATCCGCGTATATATAAGTGCTGTCGTCATCATCATCATCGATTGGTAAATTTAGTTTCTTATTATCATTTTTAATGCTATCAAATTTAAATATACAATCAATTAAAAAATTATTAACATCATATTTATAACGATTAATACGATTCTTTTTGTAATCTTGTAATAATATACCTGTTGATATAGCATTTTTAACAAATTCTCTTTTAATACCATGAGTTTTTGCTTTCTGAGTTCCATGAATAAAAATATAGTCTAAACAAGGAATATCAAGCGCTTTATAACAATCTTTAATAAAATGTTGATGTATACTATATTTAATATCTGCAAAACTACCTAAAAATAATGGTAATCCTCTTGCAACATATAATTCACATTCTTGACCTAAACTGAAATATATAAATTCTTCTTTTAATTCCATATGCGACATCCTCTTGTCATTAATCATTTTATTGTTTAATTTATTACGTTGTATTATATATAATTCTAAATATTTACTATCATTTACAACATCTTCTTTCCATAAATCACCTAAAATGTAAGCGCATACAGGAGTTGCAGTATTGTTTACTTTTATGCTATAGGTTATGCTATTTGTCTCTATTTTATCCTGATCTATATCTAATAATTTATTATATAGTAAATTATTTTGTTTTTTAGAAGGTGTTCTTATTAAACGGCATAAAATTACTCTTATTGTGCCAAAATTAAACTCGTTAATAATTCTAATTATTGAATATGGTAAAAGAATTATTTGGTATAATAGGTCATTTAAATTAATATATTTTTGCGTATAATCTACTTCTATTATATAAATAAAACCGCTATTTGTTTCTCCTACACCTGAATAATAAGATGCAGTATAAATATTTAAACTAGTTGATAAAAACCCTAATATCTCTATATCTCTTTCTTTTCCATTTATATTATGTAATCTATTCTTTGTTCCATGATATAAATATATTTTTTTATTAGTATATGAAGAAGATATATGTTTATCTTTATAAATTCCTAGTGTATCAATAATCCGTTCTTCCATAGTTTGTGGTCCTAATTGAGAATTAGTAGGTAACGAATGAACAGATTTATATTCATTAGTTATTACCTTGTATATTGTTCCATTTAATAAAGCGCTCCATGGTTTCACACCGTTATTCTTATAAGCGGATTCAATTTTTTTGATTTCAGGTTGATTTATTTTAAAAGGTTGCCAACTTTCAAAATTAGGGAAATTATAGATAGTATCTTGTATACTAGGATTTAAAGGTATCCAAGAAAAAATTGGAAATGTTCCTGTATATTCTGTATTATAATAAGTTTCATATACTACTTTTTTAAAATTTCTCTTAATATATGATGGGGTTTGAGCATTAAGAGAATATAATATATTCTTGCGTATCATATCATCGCTTCCATATTCAGTCTCATTATTACCAAACGATTTATCTTTCATATCTTCTAATATTTTTTCATAATAACCTTCAAAAACAGTTACTTCTTTTGCAAATCCCTTTATAGTTGGTAACCTTTGTAATTTAGTATTTATTAATTCTATAATATTTGGAAAGTTCCCTGTATTATAAGGGTCTTCGTAGAAAATATATTTGGGTAATACACTATTTGTTATATTGTAATTAAAGCGTTCAGAACTACTAACCACATTATTTGCAAAATTTAATGTTTTAGGAAATACCTGGTGTTTAAAAATTTTTGCATATTCATCAATATTGTTAATTCTATTATATCGGATTGTTGGGTTATTAAAGTTGCCAAAATCAGAATAATTAACTAATTCAAATACATATTGGCGATTATATAATGTATTTAGATAATATGTTTCTACTGTTTTAGGATAAATATCAATTAACTTATTATCTAAACTTTGTCCTAACCTATTGTCCTGATATATTATTTTATTACTATCATATGTTTTTTTAAACTCAAAATTTGCTTCTAATTGTCTGCTTGCATAATAATCATGGAAAGTTTCATCATACATATATATTTTTAAAGGTGTTATAGACTTTTTGAAATCAAAATCATCATACAATATATTTAAATGTAAAAATTTAGTATATATTATAACCATTATTGCTTCAACAATATTTGATATATATTTATGATTTTCTAATATTCCATTTGGGTCGCATTTATCTTCTAGTTCATCACATAATTTATAAAAATTAGCGATTCGCTCATTAATATATTCTTCTATAATTGGTCTTCTTTTAATATTTTCTTCCTTTTCTTTCTCTTCTCTCAATCGTTTTTCCTCTTTTTCTTTCTCTTCTCTTAATCGTTTTTCTTCTCTTGCCTTTTTATCTTTATCTGCAAAATCTTTAAAATTATCTAAATCTTTTATATTAACTATTTCATCAATTACTTTTTTAATATTTTGATTATCAAATCCATAATAACACTTTACTAAATAACTTTTAATTATTGGATTATCAATTCCAATCTCTTTATTTGTTATTGGATTATTTACCTTTATTTGCGTTATTTGTCTTGCAGTCTTATCACGCATCTTATCCTTCATCTCATTTACAAATGCGATGCAATCGCTTTCTTTTAAATTATTTGCATTTTTCATAGTTCTTAATATAGATGCATCACTATCGCTTTTTATAGCAAACTGTAGTTTATGACTTGAACTAGTTGCCATTCTTGGACTTTTAGGCGCATTAGTAGCGGCACCCGGTGGCGAACTACTTTTCTTTTTTGCTGGGGTGATTGGAGTAGGTATGTTTTGCACTGGTATTATAGGTATTTGTGGTATGGTCGCGCCAGCAGGAGAATTAGTCAAATGACTTAAATCAAATAAATATTCTTTATCTATAAATTTTAATACATGCTCTTTATATGTTAATGAAACCATACCGCCATGTGGTTGGAAATAAAAACCAGAATTATCACCCCAAATATAATAACATTTTGATAAAAAACTAATAATAATATCACTTGATTTTTTTATACCAACGCTTGTTAATGGATTGACCCAATCAGTTCTTTTACCTTCATATAAATATACTAACAGGTTATCACAATCTTCTAATTTTATTTCATCATATTTACTATATAGTTTATTTAATTTAGGATTTTTAACTTTGTTAGTAACAGAAATTCTTATTATTTTTGACATTATATACTAATATACTAATATTATATCAACATTTATTATTTAAAAAATATAATTATTCATTAACAAATAAGTCTAATTATTATATACACAATAGTAGTATGTTTAAATCTAATTATTTTCAGGAACTGCCAGATGACATCAAACAACTCATTTATAAACGAGTATACAAAGATACTTACTCAAACGTATTAAATGAGTTGATTGCAAATATTGACAATAGAAAATATTATAATATTCTAAAATATTTTATTATTAACCAAGAAGAACCTAAACTCAATCTATTAAATTATCTTTCGCGAAATATCTATACACAAAGAGAAAAAAGTTATAGCAGTAAAGAAACTCAACTATCCCTTTATAAAGGTCATTTAACATCTAATGTAATCTCAAGATTGAATATAAATAAATTAAAGATACCTTCAAATATTTTTATGTATTTAGATAAAAAAATAGCGCAACCTTTTATAAATTCTATGCAAAGTTCTATAAACAATATGTATATTGATGACACCGGATTATATTTTGTTTTAGAATACGATAGGTATTTTTCTTGCTTTGCAGAAATATATTTAATTTTGCTATCATTCTGGAAATATATTAGACGCAAACTATATGAGTTTTACGAATTACATAAGGAGGCATATAGAATTCATATCAAAAAATTAATTAAAGACGAATATCGTTCAGGGTTATATTTATTAAGCGATGATAATATTAATGATGTTATTTTAGATAATAATTTTGAAAAAATAAAAAGAGATAATGAAACATTATACAAAAAAATAGTAAAACATCGTAGTTATGTTGATAATACTGAAAGTTTTTATGTTAATTTTGAAATATGTAATATTATAGATAATTATACTATTGAAAACGGTGTGATGATAATAAAATTACTAGGATTATAAAGGTTTGTCTTTTACTTTCTTAATTTTATTTAGAGAGATTATATCCTTATTTGATAAGTAATCATTACTTATTGATTTTTTTGAAAGTTCTGTTATAAGGTCTTTAAAATACGTGTATTACTCAATAATTATATCTTCTTCTATACATGAATATATATAATTATAAATATTTATATTAGATATATTATCTAATTTACTAGATAAAACATAATTGAAATCTTCCACTAATAAAATTTCAATAGATTTATCATAACTAAAATATTTTTTTAAAAAAATATAATTAGAATTTAAGCAATTTACTATCACATTATCATTAAAAATAGCTAAATATTTTATTAATGCATTTAATTCTTTAAAAGTTTTATTAATATTATTATAATTTATATAAGCAATTTTTAAATTATATCCTTTTTGCTCTTTTAAAAATGAATTAAGTATAAAATTAATTTTATACTTAATTCTAAATCTAGCATCATTATTTTCTATTATATTTTTACATAATGCATTTTTTTCATTTTCGTTTGAAATATATCTAAAATTATCTTGGTCTTCCCATATTAATAAATTAACAATTTTTAGAACATCATAATAAAAACAAATTGAATTAGTAATATTTTTTAATTCATAGTTTATTTTATTATATTCTATTTCAACATCTATTTTTCTAGAATCATTAATTTTATTCATTTTTATATCAAGTATAGTTAGTTTATCAATTGCTTCACCATATGAAACTGGTAAATATAATATATTTTTTTTTTTTAAAATCATTATATAAATATTAGAAGTAGAATTTTCTACTATAAAATTATTTTTTAAATATAATTTATAAGCAATAATATTGGGTTTATCAACAGTTAAATACAAATTATCAAAATGTGCATTATTAAAATAATCTATTAATTGTTTTAATAGTTTTGTACCAATACCTTTACCGCAATAATTTGAAAGAACACAAATACCTATCCAGTATTTATTATTTACAATATCATAATCTATATGAGCATATCCTATAGCAATTTCATTTTTAATATATAATATTGTTTTATAATGATATTTTTTTATATAATCTATATCATGATTTACAAAATATCGAAATGTAGGTAAAAAATTATTTTTCATAAAATTTTCTAGATAATGAATATTACTATTGGTTATTTCAATAATAGACATAATTTTTTATTATATATTATATAATTTATATTTCTTTATACATTTGTATTTTCAATATAATATTGTAATTTTTCAACTATATATTTTTGATCTATAATTGTTAATTCTGGAAAAGAAGGTAATAAAATAATATGTTGTGTAATAGATTTTGAAAATGAATTATCAAAATTATTTTTTATTTTCTGTAAATGTAAATGTGTGTGAATATCATAAAAAAAAGAACGTATTTCTATATTATGTTCTTTCATATATTTTTCTAAATTATCATATTGAATTGATGGTATTATAATTGCATACATCCATTTTGAATGACATGTATTGTATTCAGATTTTATTTTAATTATTTTATCACTTTTTAATAAATTATCATAATTATTAAATATATTATTTTTTAATTTAAGAATATGTTCAATATCATTTAATTGATCATATAAAAATGCTGCTTGAATATTAGTCATTCTAAAATTTGTTGCAATATGATTATGTATATATCTTTTTGATGTCATTCCATGACTATAAATTGTATAAATATAATTATATATTTCTTCATCATTTGTAAAAAATGCACCTCCTTCGCCAGTAGTTAATGTCTTATTACCATAAAATGATACTGATGAACATAATGATTCTGTTCCTGAATATAATCCTTCATATTTGCCACATAAACCTTCACAATTATCTTCTATAAATATTATATCTGGTCTAATTCTTTTTAATCTTGGAACATTTATAATATTTCCTAAATTATGTACTATACATATTGCTGAGTTTGTATCAAGTGATTCAATATATTCATCGCTTGTATCTATATTTAATGTTTCATTATCTATTTTCATAATTTCTATTATATTTGGTGAATATTCCATTAAACAACAATTATAAGGAGCTATAAAAACATTATTAGGAATATAAATTTTATTAATATTTGGATATTTATATTTTAATGATTTAAATAAACAATGAGTTGCCGATGTTCCATTATTCATTAATATACAATATTTTGTTCCAAATATATTATTAAGTTTATCTGATGCTAATTGTATATATTTTCCATGATTACTTATCCAATTTGAATTAATTGCATCTATTGCTGAATTTTTATATTTATCTAAATATGGTTTATAAATAGGTATCATTTGTAATAATATTATATTGTAATAATATTATATTTTTATATATAATATCATTAAGTTTTTTTATATATCCAAGTATTATCAAATAATGATTTATATGTTGTATTCCCTCTTGCATATAAGTATTTATTTTGAGATGTATTTGTATTTAATAATGCAGACATACAAGAAAAGGAACTATCAACCATATGTAATTCTAAAGCATTTATTATAATATCTGTATATATAAAAATTGGTTTATTTATAAATTCATTTGCTAATTCATAATATTTATCATTTATATCATACATATTAGTATTTGGATTTATTATTAATATATCATCTTCTTTAAATTTTTTAATATCTATAAAAATGTTTTCATTAGATGATTGTGAATGAATAAATATATATTTTAAAAATTTTGGTATCTTTTTATATAAATTAATAGATTCAATATTAAAAGCAATATTAAAATAATCTTTCATAATAGATATATCAAGTTCTAAATCATTATAAAAGCATTTATGAATATCATCACTAATAAATTTAAATTGTATACCTATTTTATTACTTTTATGTATTCCTGATAAACATATATCATGTCCATTATATTCATAGTCTTTTATTAATTCTTTTATTAATTCAAATTCATAATTTGGATTAATATTAATTAATTTAATATTATTATTGTCTTGATACATCATTTTAACATTATTATAATAATTATCTTTACAAACAACATATATTTCATTATATATTGTAGTAAAATATCTAACAGCGCCACACATATAAATCATATCACCCATTCCTAGATGTGATATAAATAATACTTTTTTTGACATTATTTATATATTATATAAATATATTATAATATATTTATATAATATATTTATATATACTCTAGTAAATTATTTTCTTTAGACATAATATTAATATCACCTATTATAGTATGTTATCTATATCAAAAATTATTATAAATGATTGTTTAATGTTCATTTATTAGTCTTAATTTTATTTAGAGAGATTATATCCTTATTTGATAAGTAATCATCACTTATTGATTTTTTTGAAAGTTCTGTTATAAGGTCTTTAAAATACGTGTCAGTATCTTTAGACAATTCTGTTGATACCTGAGAATGCTTTGTTTTATACATATTTGCAATATTTACATAATCCTTATTTTTTTGAAGAACACTTCCATTTTTATTGTATATATATATAAAATTATTTTCCATATATTTTAAAATTTCTTTATCATTAAATATTTTTGGGTCCATCTTATATTTGGTAATTAATTTTTCATAAATATCATAGTAAGAATAATAATCATATACAGGGCATACTAATTGTCGATTAGTATACGATATTATATTATTCTTAATATCATCTATAAATATTGTTCTATTATTTAATATATATTCGGTATTTGTTTCATCTTTCATAGAAGGGTATTTTTTAAGCAAAGATTTAATAATTAAAGGGTATACATTTGCTAATGATTTTTTCCAATCTTGCATAGAATTCTCTCTAGTAAAAAATGGACGATTAACTTTAATATTTAATGCTTTTTCAATATTTTTTCCAAGTATTTTGTTAGTCCATTTATAACTACTATTAGTATAAAAAAATACTTCAACATTTTTAAACTTTTTATCGCAGAATGTTATAAAATCACGTATATATGGACGTAATAAACCATTCTTTAATTCTGCTTGCATATCTAAGTCAATATTTTGGCATTTATTATTTATTCCTTTCTTTTTACATATATTAAATATAAACTCTAATAAATCATTTTCTTTAGATTGCATATTAACATTCCCAATTATAGTCTGGTCTATATCAAAAATTATTATAAATGGTTGCTTTTTCATATTAAATTCCTATTATAATAATTTATTAAAAAAATAATATAAAGATATAATAATAAATATTATCATAATAGATAATGGAAACAGCATCAGAGTTTGAAATAGTAATCAAAAAACTTAAAGGTATGAATATGGATTTGTTGAATTTAAGTGATGAAATTAAATTAGATTTTTATAAATATTATAAACAATCAACGGTTGGTGATTGCGATATCAGCGAACCTTATACTATATTCTATAAATCGCATGCAAAATGGGAAGCATGGAATAGTATTAAAGGGATGCAAATTGAAGATGCTATGAAAACATATATTAACCTTTATAATAATTATATAAAGTAGATACCTAATATAGAATAAAAAACTTCATCAATTATTAGCAAAGCATATCCAATAATAATATTAATGTATTTTTCGATAAATGGATATTCATTTGATTTATATAATATTGCTAAAACTATTAATATGAAAAGAACAGTATGTAACATTTCTATGGCAAGATAAAAGTTTAATTTATATAAATTAAAGTTTATTATTTTTTTTGTTTTATTTTCTAGAGAATAATCTTGAAACGTATCTGCAAATGCGTTGATTTTACCTTGTATAATAAATTGTAACCTATCTTTTTTTTCATCATATTCTGTTTGACTGTCATATGATAATTTTGTATTTAACTCTTTTAATGCGGTGGTTTCATCAGATGTTCCCTTTAACTCTATTTGCTTTTCATTATATTTCTTTATATACTTTAGTAATAATGTAGCGTTGTCATGTAATTTTAATGATAATTCAGTTTTTTTTGTATTTTCAGGCATTAATAATTTAATTGTATATGAACATTTTATTTCGTTATACATCTGTTTTATACCTGCATTATCTATATTGTCAATTAAATTATTAATGTAATCTATGTCAAATACTTCTTCTGTATCCCTTTCTGTATCCCTTTCTGTATCCTTCGCATTTTCATCATCAACCGCTGTTTGTAATTTTTCTGTATTACTATATAATATATGTTCTTTTGCAATATTTTCATATATGTTTAAATATATGTTATTTAATTTATGTATTATAAAAGGGTCCTCTTTGTTATACGATATTACATAATTATATATTAAATATATAAATATTTTATATCCTAATATTTCTTGTGTATCTTTTGATATTCTATCATCTTTTGATGATATTTTATCTATGTCAATATAACAGATATCTTTCAATAATATGTTAATGTTATTTTCATTCGCAAGTTCATTAGGTATTATAAATTTATAATTATTTATTAACCCATCAGCTATCATTTCTTTGAAAATTTCTGATGAAGTAGGTAATAATATATTATCTTTATCTAAAATATTTGTAAGTTGCAAATTTTTATATGAAATATTTTTTAAATTATTAAGAAATATTACAATAGTATTTGGTATTATACTAGTTCCTTTATTATTTATTACTTTATTATTTAGCAAACTTATAGCTTGTGATACAACTATATCTGTTTTTTGATATTCACCATTATCACCTTCATATAAATCATATAAATCTTTGTAGACATTTCTATTAAATATATATGTGTATATGTAACTGTGTAAATAAACATATACAAATATTATAAATATGATATAATAAATATAAGTATGCTTTTCATATATTTCTGAAAATATTATTTGACATGTATCATTCTTCATGCAAAAATTATTATTAACAACTGTAATAAGTAGATTAAACATATTATATATAAATCCAATAAATAGTAAAATTATTATAAATAATAGTAGTTTAACTATATAATTATAATATACAATAACATAGTGAATATATAAATCTGATGAATTATTATCATAGTTGTTATTAATATTATATACGTTGCTTTTACATGGATAACTGAGATTAATAATATAATTTAATAACCTATATTTATATTTATCTTTTAAAATTATATTTTCTGAGTCTTCTGATGTATATTCAAGAACAATATCATTTATACAATAGATTGAGAATAAAATATAATTTATAATATTTAATGTCAATATAAATAAAAATGATATTATTATAATAATCATTATTATGTAAAAGATTAATATCTTAATATTATTGTTAAAACTCTGACAATCGTAATTAGTCATTATATTAAAATATGCTAATATTTTATCCCTTTATTTAATATTTATAAATTAATTATAACTAAAAATTATAATTGGGCATGTAATTAAATAATAGAATAATAATATATAAATTATATACCTTTTAAAATTTAATTTATTATCATATACAGACTCGTATGATTCGCCTGAAACTTTACTAATTAATCTAATAAATATATATATGAATATTAAAATAGCATATATTAAAATAATATTAGTTATAAATATACTAATCGTATAATACATATAATATTTATCATACATTTTTTTAAAAAATATAATAGGATTCCGGAAACATGTTTTTGCTTTTTCATATATTCCTAATATTGTCGTTGCTTTTTGATCTTTACCTTCTTTGTTAATTAGATTGGCAGTTATTGTTTCAATACTTAGATTTAAAAATTGTTTATTATCGTCATTCAACCCATTTTTTTTAAAGTCATTTATTAATATATATAATTGCGGTATTGCGGTATCATTACTATGATTATAATTGGCTATAATATCAATATCACTTAATGCTTTTCTAATCTCTTCTTTGGCATCTTCCTCATTTTTTTTATCAATATCTTTAATTTCTTTTAATCTTTCTTTAATATCTTTTGTTATATATCTAAATTTAGGGTTTATTTGACTATTACTGTTCATTAAATGATATGTAAAACATAACTGAAATAAATATGCTAAATTTTCTGTTCCATCTAATAAACTTTTAATAGGCGTCTTATTATCACTAATATACGTATTAAGTATGCCTTTATCGTCTTCGCCTATTGTTACATCTTTCCTGGAAGTATAATATTTTAAATATTTATAATCAATATTATTTATAATAAATTCCCTTAATATATTTTCACTTTCGTCCAATTTATCATCCTCTTCTTTTTCATTTATAAAGCAATACGCATATGAAAAGCAATATATTATAGATAGGATAATAATTAAGATAATAAAAATATTTAGAAAAGAATATTCATCGACATCACCATAATAATAATTTAAGACTCCATAATTCATACCCTTATTTAATATTATCCCAACTATTGCAATTATTGCTAGTATAAGAAAGGTCGCTGTAATTAATCTTTCAATCGTAACGCCTTGGAGTCTTTCTTTTTTATTATAATAAAATTTATAAAAACTTATATTTGCGATATGAGTTACTTTGTCCGCATTTATTTTTTTTGATAAAAAATTATAACTATTAAAAAATATATTTAATTTAAGTATACACAATATTATTAATATAAATAAAAATATAATTACCAAAGGAATTACAAAAATTTCCAAAGGTAATCCATCTTCCATTTTATTAAATATTATAAGTTTCTTATATATATATATTATAAAAATAACTAATATTTACTAGATTGCCTTAAATATCCATAATAATAAAAATATAGTTATTGGATAACTTAATCTTAATAATAGTTCTTGGAAATCGGTTAAAATATTATCATTTATATATTTTGATACATAATATGTTAACATTCTATCTATGGATATACCAAGAACGATTACTAAAGAAAATAGCGCAAGTTTTATAACTTCTGATTTTTTGAGGTTCATTTTATCAAGAAAATTATACTCAACTTTTCTCTTATATGTTTGCTCGCTATTATTTGGTATTTGCATCATTTGTTGTTGCATATTTTGCTGTGCAATTTGTTGGTTTTGCTGTTGCGCCATTTGCATAGCAAGTTGCTGTTGTGCAATTTGCATAGATTGGCTTTGAGAAGGAGGTATCATATGAGTATCTTCCATACCACCATTATCATTATTAAGCGCGATTTGATGTAGTTGCTGACTAGATATTTTTGATGAATATGCACCTTCCTTCCTATTATCTGGCGCCTTGTTGTCATTTAATAAGTTATCACCTCCATATAATAAATTCAGTTCAGTCATTTATTTATTTATCTATACTATATATATACAATAATTTATTAGTAATAACAGAAATAAATATCTTATCTTTAAACAGAATTAATATATAATATGAAAGTTATAGATTATGAAAATTATGAAAACCTATTTATATATATGTCTTTAATATTCGCAGTTAGCATATTTATTATTTTATTATACGGTTGTGCGTTTGCTAGCATAAAATCTCCTATGCAAATATTTGAAAATTTTGAAGATAAAGATAAAGATAATTTAAAAAAAGAAATACTTCCTTTATTAAAAGAGTATGAAAATAAGGGGACAGATGAAGATAAAAAGTTAATTTCTGAATTATTAGTAAAAGTTGAAAATAAAACAATAACAGTCGCAGATTTAACATCACTCATAGATTTATTAAAAAAATTATCACCAAAAAAAGAAACAACTAAAAAAGATACAGTAGTTTCTAAAGATTCTACTTCTTCTTCTACAACAAATACAGAAGCGGTAATTGTTAATGCAAATACCTGAAATTTAATTTAATAATAATCGTTATCATCGTTATCATCGTTATTATCGTTATTATCGTTATCATCGTTATCGTCGTTATTATTGTTATCATCGTTATCATCGTTATCGTCGTTATTATCGTTATCGTTGTCTATATCATCGTTATTATTATTGTTATTTTCATAATAATTTTTAAACTGTTGTAATTTTACCCCCTTTTCATTATATAGGTTCTCTTTTATTTTGTATTCGTCAATATTATCTCTTGAGAAGTCTTCAGTATCATCATTATCGCCATCAGATGAATCACCTTCAATTTCTTCTTGTTTATATTGATAGTCTATATAATTCATTTTATATGAGGGATTCAATATTGAATTAATTGCAATATTCTTTTGTATAGGTTCATAATAAAATATTGCAAATATTATATTATGATTAATTCCCTTAAAGTCATATAGATTCCCTTTATTTGTTTCAAATTTTAAAGTTAGACGAGATAGTTTACCAATTGGATGAAACTCGCGAACAGGTATTTTTGTAATACTTAGCTTTTCGCTATTAATACCTATACTATCTACACGGAATTTAGCAAGTCCTAATGAATATTTAGAATATGATAAAGAACGATATAAATGTTCTTCAATTTCAGGACATCTCATTATAATATATTTATTACCAATAAAATATACAATCCCGGGAGATGTTATTATATATTTACCTTGACTTATTAATATTTCATTATTATAATATGTGTCATTCTCATTTCGTTCTCGACTTTGAAACATTTTATTCATTTCACCATTATTAGGATAATTATTCTTATAAATATATCTATCATTATTTTCTGTTGGATATAAATCAAACCCTAAATTTTCAGCGAGTGTAGACCTTTTCATATCTAATATTAAAGGTGTCTTAGAAATTATATCTATTAAGTTTGATAATGATGGAGGTGATGTAGTTTCATTAAATTTAAATTCTATGTCATTATTTTTTATTAATTCATCATAACTATTAACAAATGTGTTGAAATTATAATCCATCGGTTTTATAGTTATTTTTTTAAAAATATCATTGTAATTAATTTTAACATTATAACCTTTATTATTAACCTCTTTATTATTTTCTGATTGCATATCATACATTATAGGCAAATTATTAGAAGGATACGCAGTATTATTTGTTAACTCACTTATAACATCCTCTTTTGTCATATAAGTATTAAATATTTTAAAATGTTTTATTCGTAAATTGTTAGAATTCGTCCAACCTTTCCCTATATATTTAGTTGTATAAAAAACATTATATATAGTATTAGTTATATTATAGGTTTGACCATCAACAGATGTTGAAGGATTACATATATAATTTATGCACCATTTATTATCTGATATAGCCCAATATAAATTAATGTATTTATCATCTCCTTGTATAAATGGTAAGGGTATATTTATAATTGTTTCCCCTATTGTGAATATTAATTTAAAATTATTAGCACCTGTCTTTGTAATATCAAACTTAATATTGTTATATATAGGGTTATTTTCATCAATAGAATATGTATGGTTATAACTAAAATTAATAATACTAAATATTATATTTTCTGGTGTTATAGTTGGATTAAACTTAATATTAAATGTGATGCCTTTTGAATTACCCCCAATATTATTTTCATTATTATATATATTATATATATTTATTGAATTATTAAGTATAGCATATCCTGTATTTTCTATTAGTAGATTGCTTGTGTATATTGAATTTTTATCAACATCAATTTTTGCACCACTATTACTTAATTTTAAATTCGCGTTGTTGGATGTTTGTATTCCATTTGTTATTATTTCATCTGCTATTTCATCTGTATTATCATCTCTCCCTGCATAATAATATAATTCATTATTATCTACGTCGACTGTATACATCGCCCTAGGAATACTTGCGTCAATAATTTCCATACCAATAACATTTTTAAATGGAGAACTAAAATCAATTATATAATTATTAGGGTTAGGGTATATATTACGATCTCTATCAGAACTATCAATAATAAATGTATATGCTTGCTTAATACAATTATCTTTCATATAGTTAATATCTTCTATCGACATTGCAGTTTACTTATACTAAATAAATAATATAGTTTTCTTAAATATAAATATTTCATCTTAATAAATAGTTTGTTTTAATTTATTTGTATATTTAATCTTATTAATCTTATTAATCTTATTAAATGTTTGTTTAGAATATTTTATTAGAAAGTCTGTAATATTAGTATCATTATGATACTTGTATATTTTCAAAAAGTTATTGAAATAAACATACAGTATAGTTTTAAAAACAATATAGCAATATGAATGCGTTTTTTCTATCCACTTTTTCCCATCTTGCTTATCTAATATTTTTTTTGCTAAAAATATTGAATGTTCTTGGTCTTTTTTGAGATTTTCTTTTAAACTTGTTTTTGTCTCAATAGAATGAAATATTGTATTTAAAACACATGCATAAGTCTCAACTATTGCTTCATTAGGTATTAAAAGCATCTTATCGTGTATATTAAAATGTTCTTTCAATCGCTTTATATTTAATTCATCCCAGTCCATATTATGTATGTAAATATTATGATGCAATAATTCATGCAATATTACTTTATTATAATCTTCTTTGCGTATTATATAAATATTGTTGTTATCTGTGTAAGTGTATCCTCCATTTATATTTATCACATCTATTAATTCTTCCTTCTTAGCAGGCATATATCTTTTTTTAGGGTTCATTATAATATAAAAATTAAATATTTTGTTCCCACCTTTTGATATATCATATATTTTTGAAACCAGATATACTCGATACACGTTTTTAAATAACTGTATTTTCATATGTTTAGTTAGTTTACTTCGCATTTTAACATACATATTGAACCCTTTATATTTTATATGATAACAATTATTACATGTTTGTAAATATGCATGAGCAAACTCATAATTTAAATATTTTCCGCTCGATGATAATAATTCAGACTTAAAATTATCAAATAATGAAGCGTCTGCTTTCATTATTTCAAAATCGTTAATGTTAAAGTTATAATTTGTTTTTATAATATTATATATATCGTGAATGCTAGAGACATTATATATTTCTTTCATGTAATAAAAAATTGCTTGCACTCTTTAATTAATATAGATATATATTTATTATCCTTGAGTTTAGAACTAATATGCAATAATTTATTTGAAATTAGTTCGGTGTCTTTATATTTATCGTCGTTTTTTATTTCAGACCAGTATAATGAACGATTAGTAAATGCTGTGCAAACCTCTGTTTTAATAGAGTATGTAATATGTTGGTTATTAATATCAATCCCCCATGTAGTTGTTCCGTTTTTATATGTTATCAAATATTCCCATATATTATTGTTAGTATACTTATGTTTATTCTTTAAAATTATATGGCATACAGTAGCAATATCATAATGAGACCCATTAAATATACACATGTCTATATATTTTGCAATCTCTTCATTATTAGTATTCATATATATATTATTTATTTATAAATTATATTAACATTAATTTTATATATAATATATAAATAAAATGCTCAAATATATTAATAATAAGAGTTGTAAAAATGACAATCCAAATGAGTTTGACCTTCCAAAATGCACTAAATCTTTATTAGATAATATAAAAGATAATACAAATTTCTTAGTAAGGTCAAGATGTATATTTATGACATTTAAAGAATATTCCAACAAAATACATATAAATAATAATATATATTCCCGCATATGGTCAAGTGTAAATGAAAAAGAAATTAAAAATACTATTAGAATTGAGTTAGCAAATATTAAAAATAATTTGCTTAGACCATCGACTCTGAGTATACCTTTGCCTATATATGCGATGATGGCAAAAAGATTAGAAGAAAATGTTTTCAAAGGAAACTACGAATTAATTTTATATATACCAAATTTATATAATTATAATGGGAATGAAAGAGAATATACGTTATTTCCTTCTCTTGATGCTTTTTCAAAGCAAAATAGATGGATGGAATTAATGACGAGCAAATATTCAAAATATTTACAAATAATTAAGATTGGTATGTTAAAAGATAAAGAAAAAACTATAATAAAAAAAAATTATTTTAGAAATGATTTAACAAATACATGCTTAAATTTGGGGTGCGTATCGAGCATAAGAGACAGCGTATATATTCCCGAATATACAAGAGATGAGCAAAGTTTAACAATCGCTGCAGACGGTGTTCCTTATTATCCTAAAAGTTGCCTTCGCACACCATATTATAATAACCATATGATGAATTTTAAACCAGATGATACAAAGTATAATAGTCGTGACCCTAATATTTTTACAGATAGTGCAAATATAATAACTCATTGCAGTGTAGAAAATGTTAAATCTGATATAAAAGATGGTTTTGATAAATATTTATGCGATACAATAATAAAGGAAAAACTATGTGAGAAAGATGAAGAAGGCAGTTATAGTACAAAACCTCTCGCACAATCTGTATGTAATAATGCAGATAAAGGCAGAGCAGAGTCTCTTCTCGCAAATTTTTATAGAGAAAATTTAAATCCTGGCACAAAAGACAACGAATATTCTGAAGATTATAGTATTAATATATTGAAAGAATTAGCATTCCGAAAAAGTAAATTCCCCGGACCAAATGATGTTCAGGAAATAGTATTTTCAATATTTCTTATAGATACACAGTTTTTTGATGAAAACTTATTTTGCTATATGCCATGGGGCAATAAATTACTTATTCAAGATTATGTTCTTAATGAAGGAGATAGTTTAGAAGTTGATAGAGTTTCGTTCAAATCTTTTAATGATGTATATGAAATAAAATTTCAACCGAATGGGTATCTATATTTATATGAAAATAAGAAAATTAAAATGCTAATACCAAATCAAAGCGGGAATTTAAAGTATTTTACTAGAAAGGTTTTAAAATTTGAGAATATGACTCTTAATATATATGGTTATGACACGCATAATAATTATGACCTTCGCGGATATGTTAAATTAAATATTAAATCTATGTATACTGCACCTGCTAGCATTATTTTATCTAATAGTGGAGAGATTATAATATATGATTTAGGAATTAATAATCGAACAAACTAATTTTATGAAGGTTTATATTATTTTTTTTATATATTATATTCTTAATAATAGAATAATAAATAATTATAATGATTAATAATGAATGGGACATATTGGATTTATATTTCAAAAATCACCGCTATCCATTTTCAGGACATCATTTAGATAGTTATCGTGAATTTATTAAAAACCAAATACCATATATTGTTAAATCATACAATCCTATTACGATGATTAAATATGATGATGACGTTGGCAAAGAAGAAGTATTAAAAGTTGAAATTTTTATAGGCGGTAAAGAAGGAACAGAGTTAAACGTTAGTAGACCTATAATATACGAAGATGGATGTCCTAAACTAATAACACCATATGATGCGCGAATGCGTAATTTAACATATGAAACTCATCTATTCGCAGAGGTTCTTGTGTGTGTTACAACAAAAGATGGTGATACACCACGTGTTGAGAATAGGATATTTAAAAATGTTGCAATTGGAAGTATCCCTATAATGCTTCATAGTGATATATGTATATTAAAAAATCAGGGTTCTAGTATATTAAGTAAATTAGGTGAATGTCCTTTTGATACAGGGGGTTATTTTATAATTGATGGTAAAGAAAAGGTAATTATTGCACAAGAAAAAATAGTAACAAATAAGTTATTTGTGTCATCTCTAAAAGATGATAAGGATTTTAGTCACAAAGGAATTATTAGGTGTGTCGCAGATAATGGTAATTTATTACCGTCAAATGTTCAATTCTATTTTGTTAGAAATCCATTTGGAAAAAACGCAAAAATAAACAAGGCATTTGATATAGACTCTAAAACAGATAATATTGATGACACAGAAGAAAATGTTAGCATTAAATATGCTAATTCAAAAGGAGCTATTTATGTATCTATTCCTTCATTTAAAGAAAAAATACCATTATTTATATTATTTCGCGCTATTGGTGTTCAAAGTGATAAAGAAATATGTCAAATGATATTTGGCAAAGGTTATAATGATATTGAAAAAAATTATTTTGATAATTTAATAAGACCAAGTATTACTGATGCTAAATATATTCATAATGGAAAAAAATATTATATATATACGCAACAAAAAGCAATTGATTACTTAAAAATCAGGGTTCAATATAGAACTCCAGAACATGTTATGATGGTATTATCTAAAGATTTTTTTCCAAATATCAAATTATTTGAAAATAAAAAGAAATATCTAGGATATTTAACTTTACAATTTATTAAAACTGCAAAAGGATTGCAACATTTAAGTGACCGCGATAGTTATATATATAAAAGGGTTGATACTAGCGGGTCTATGTTGGCGGAATTATTCCAGGAGGCATATATTAAATTAAGAGATAATATAAGAAATACGATAGATCGCAAGTATTATGAAGATTTTGGAAAAAATAGAAAAATGGAATTTCATAATTTTATTAATACTATTAATAGTAATAATATTTATAAAATTGTAGACCATCTCATTATAACACAGACATTTGCTAAATCTCTTAAAGGACAATGGGGGTTAATAAATAACAGCGACCCTGAGTTAGGTAAAGTTCAGGACTTATCGCGAATAAGTTATATAGGGTCACTATCGCACATACGACGTGTGAATATGCCTATAGATAGAAGTATTAAGGTAACAGAACCTCATAAATTACATTCACAGCAGTGGGGCATTATGTGTCCTTATGAAACACCAGATGGCGCATCAATCGGTTATTTAAAGAATCTTGCAATTTTAGCAAAAATAACTGCTGGTATTGATGTAACAAATATTAAGAAATGTTTGCAAGATATTGGTGTAATACAATTAAAAAATTGCAATATTTATAGTAATAAAAATATTACTAATGTATTTGTAAATGGAACACTATTTGGAATAACAGGCGACCCTTTATTTGTTACTAGATTATTGAAAGCATATCGACGCAACGGATTAATAAATATTTTAATATCTATATCTTTCAATATAACTGTTAATGAATTGCGAATATTTACTGAAACAGGGAGACCTTCAAGACCGCTATTAATATTGAAATATAATCATAAAAATAAAAAGAATGAGATACAGGTATATAATAAAAAGAATGATTTTAAAAATTGGTTTGATATGTTAAATGGTGATTTTTATAATCTAGATAGCAAGGAAAAGAATGACGACTATTACTATATAGACAAATATATTAATCCATTAAAAAAATCTAAAAGAAAAATTGGCGGTTCATTTGCCTTTTTTGATTCTATATTCCCTACAGAAAATTTTGAAGATATATCTGATACTTCCGATACTTCAAAAATTTTGGAAACTGCTGATACTTCTGATACTTCTGATACTTCTAAAAATATTATATTAAATCGTATTGACCAAGTTAAATATGGTGGTATTGGTAGTAAAGGAAGTATTGAAGAAGAAAGTGATAGTAGCGATAGCGATAAGGATATACATAGTATAGATAGTGATAGTGATAGTGATAGCGATAGTGGTAATACTGAAAATATGTCTAGTATAAATAAATATCATAATTATTATAGAAATAAATATTCTTCAATTTTAGATAAATTAGAAGAAACTTCAGCATGTATAGAATATCTTGATAGCGAGGAATCTGATACTTGTTTAATAGCGATGAATGAAAATGAAATAGGACCACATCATACGCATATGGAAATACACCCGTCAACTATATTAAGTGTTGTGAGTGGTAATATTCCTATGAGCAATCATAATTCATCAGCACGTAATGTATTTCATGCAGCACAATCTAAACAAGCGATTGGAATATATGCAACAAATTTTAATAAACGGTTTGATACTATGAGTTATATTCTTCATTATCCTCAGAAACCTATTATAAATACAAGAATTGCCCAATATACGTCGAGTGATTATATGGCAAATGGGTATAATACTATAGTTGCTATTATGACATATTCTGGTTTTAATCAAGAAGATAGTATTATGATTAATAAGGCAACAATAGACAGAGGATTAAATTCACTATCATATTATAAATCTGTAACTGCTACTTCTAAAATTATTTCACAGAATGAAAGAGTTATATTTGGCAATCCCACTCTTATGCGAGATAAAGGTATAAAAATAAATGGCATTAAGAATAAAAACTATGAACATCTAGATGAAAATGGGTTTATTAAAGAAGGAACTTATGTTCCAGAAGGACAGGAAGTTATAATTGTAGGTATGATAAATATTAGAGAAATTATCAAGGAATATAAGAATGGGGTATTTACAGATGTTAAGAAGGAAATTATACATACTGATGTATCTATATCAACGGATAATTCATTATTTGGTAAAGTTGACAAAGTTTACAAATCCGAAAAAATAGCAGGGAATGATTCGACAATTTGTAAAGTTCGCTTCTTAAAAATTAAAAAACCCGAATTTGGTGATAAACACTGTTCAAGACACGGACAAAAAGGAGTATTAGGTATGATAATACCGGAAGAAAATATGCCATATACTAAAGATGGTATTCGTCCTGATATTATTATAAATCCACATGCAATTCCTTCTCGAATGACAATTGGACATTTAGTTGAGTGTATTTTTGCTAAATTATGCTGTATTGATGGTGTATTAGGAGACGCTAGTGTATTTATACCTATAGAAAAAGAAACAATATATAAGGGATTAAAAAATAATAATTTTAATAAATATGGTAATGAGATATTGTATAACGGATTTAATGGAACACAAATAGAGACTGAGATTTTTATTGGACCAACCTTTTATTTTAGATTAAAACATATGGTTGCTGAAAAAATAAACGCTAGAGGTGTTGGTAAAGTAGTAGGATTAACAAGACAACCGACAGAGGGACGTAGGAAAGGAGGAGGATTAAGAATTGGAGAGATGGAACGTGACACCGTTTTAAGTCATGGAATATCAAACTTTATTAAAGAGAGTATGATGGAAAGGTCAGATAAGTTCTGTTGGTGTATATGTAAAAGATGCGGAACGTTAGTTTCATATAATATTAAAGAAAATATTAACATATGCAGAAGTTGCAATAATGATGATGTTGCTGTTATACAAACCCCATATGCTTTTAAATTATTTATTCAAGAATTAGAAACTATGGGAATACAACCGAGATTAAATACTGAATTTATAGATATGCCAATTGACCAATTAGAATTTACTAGAAGTGATGATGATGATAAAAATGAAGATGATAAGAATGATAAAGACAAAGATGATGACAAAGACGATGACAAAGGCGATGACAAAGGGGATGACAAAGGCGATAATAAAGAAACGAAGGATAAAGAAAAGAGGGATGTTGATAATTTCATAAAAAATATTGATTACAAATTCTTTAATTCACAAATAGATAATTTTGCTACTAAAAATACAATAATAGATGAAAAAACATGGGTAGATACATATCATAAAAAATTTGATAAAATTAAAGGGGGTGATTTTGAATATGAAGAAGACGTAGACGATGATGTAGAAGAAGACGATGATGTTGAAGATGATGATGATGTAGAAGACGAAGATGTCGAAGAAGATGATGATGTAGAAGAAGACGATGATGTAGAAGAAGAAGAAGATGTCGAAGAAGACGATGATGTAGAAGATGAAGATGTAGAAGGCGTTGAAGATGATGCTGAAATCACAAAAGATAATATAGATAGTGATATTGTATATGAAGAAGATATGAATGATAAAATTGAAGAATATGAAGATAATAATGATGTAATTACCGGTGGCAATTTAAGAGATTATACAGAAGAAAAAACGGAGGATGATTCAAATACTATTAAAGAAATAATTATTAATATGTAAAATCTTAATATATTATAAAATATACATGATAAATATAATATTTAAAATAAATATTATAATTAGAAAATAGATAAATTAATATTATGGATGGTATTGAATTTATAATATATATATTATTAACTTTGGCGTTGATAGCTTTTATAGGTGTTATCGGATATATTATATATGATAATTATACATATAAAAATAATTTAACATCTGATTTAAATACTAATTTTAAAGATATAAATAGTAACTTCTATTCAACTTCGAATGTTATAAATGAACTAAATAATATACAGGCAAATAAACTAAATAATCTAAGTTCAAAAGTTAATGATAGTAGCAACGTATTTACAAATAATATAACAGATATAAATTACAAATTAGCAAATAATAGCAATTTATTCACAACTAATATATCAGATACAAATTATAAATTAACTGGCAATAGCAATTTATTTACAAATAATATAGGAACATTTAGTCAAAACTTAAATAAATATTTTAGTTTTAATAATAATTTAAATACTGCATATAATGATGCAAATAATAAAATATTTGAATATAGAACAACTGATGCAAATGGTTCAAAATTAGATTTAATAACTAAGACAACCGCAACAGCAGGATTAAAAATAAATTCAGATGCAAACAAAGAATTAGAAATATGTAATTCAACCGGTACAAAATGTTTTAATATTTTTAGCGATGATGAAGGTTTATATATCGGTGCAAATGCTAGAAGTAGTAATATATATATAGGCGGTAATAAAACTAATGCACCTGTGCGTATAGAAAATGGTACAGTTAATATAGGAGTAAATAGTTCTAATTATACAAGAGATATATCAGTATCTATGAGTGAACTTATTAATCAAACCTCCAATAAAATTATGGCAGATGTAAATGCTGTAAAAGATAAACAAGAACTTATAATATTAAAAAATAGTTTAGTATTAGTTTAGTTTTAGTTTAGTAAGTAATAAACAATCTTCCACATATGCTTATTTTTATAATTATTATTATTATATAGAGTAATATGAAAAATAAATCAGTCAGTTTAAATATAATATTTACATTATTATTTATAATATTGAGTGCTTTATTCCTAATATATATTTTTAGAAATAAAGAACATTTTGGTAGCGATTTTTATACTTGGAAATATGGACAAGAGATAGGATGTAGAGGTGTTCTAAATACCAATATAGAATTACAAAACATTAGATCTCCTTTTAATACTGAAAACTATAATAGATATAGTAAAATCGAATATAATAGAGATACTATTCAAAGCAATTCGCATCCATATACGTCTTATTGCGATATAATGAACTATAATGACTTATTGGCACATAAATGCTTAAAAATATCTCCAAAAGATTTATCTACTAAAATGAGTAGCATAGATATAGCAAATATATTTGAAACTATATATATATATAACGAGAGCACTTTGTATAGCCATTTATTATCTAAAATACAAAATTATAAAAATTCTCTTCAAAGTAAAATAAAAGGACCTGTATATATTTGCATATCTCAAGCGCCTTATTTAAAATATGCTTCGGATTTAAATGATGCAACAAATACACCATTCTCTAAACATTTAGATGCTAGAATTGATATATTAAATAATAAAAATCCATATTATTCAGAATTAATTAATAATAATGGAGTGCAAACCTTTAAAACAGAAGCAAATGACGGAGATGATCCAGCTACTGTTATATCTTCATTATATGCACAAATATTAATAATTTTCCCATTATACAATAAAAAAAATGAGGAAAAAAGTGGTAATAGCGAAGATATTATAAATACCTTTTTAACTACAACTATGACAACATATTATACCCATAATGATTTATGTTTTATAAAATGTAATAAATCGTCAACTATTAATTGCGGTTGCTTAAATATGAATTCTAGTAGTGATACTACTTCTATAAATACATATTATAATTTAGATTCTGGTAATGTAGGTAATAATGAAAAAGATTTTCCAAGATATAATTCAAAATGTATTGATCATACAAATAATAATGCACAACAACCCTTTAGTATGATGTATTTTGTAAATCCATACTCAGATAATTACGAAGATATCATAGAAGACCCATTACCTCAAACAATATCAACTACATCAAATGATATCGAAGAAACCGGTGAAGATATCTATGCATCTAACTATGAGGATTACTATGGCACTAGGACATTATAATTATAATAATTATTATGTTGAAGCATTTTATATTCTTCGACTTTTTCCCATACATCTGAAGTTGAATTATCATATAATTTATGATATTATATAATTATTTTTATTAGAAAATATATTTTACATGAGATATAATTGTTCTTTTTTACCAATAAAATTATAAAAAACTGATATTTATTATTAGTATATAATAAGCAAAGCAACAGCAAATTACGATGAACAACATTATGAGCGAAATGGTAGTATGTGCGCTATTTATCTTCTATATGATTAAGTATATTCTCGAGTTTCTTATGATAAATGACATAATGATTCTAAATATGATAAATAGATATATGTCTATAGACAAACAGCATAACAGGATGGAAATCTTAGATAATAACTACATTAAAAATATTAAATACATAAACTAGAATATCGCATCAAAATTTTAGAATTATATATATAATTTTTACTAAAGACCTCTAAATAGTTTTTGTGTCTGTTTCTAATTGATGTGATTATGTGTGGTTTTTAACTATATCTGCAAGAATGACCACTTGTATACTTTAATTAGTGCTTCAGCTACTACTTCTGCTTCCACTCCCGCGTCCACTATTTGTTAATGTTAATCTAATATTATATTTTTCAAATAGTTCTTTTTTTTTGGTTTTAATTTGGTTCATAACAAAAATATTTTTGTATTCTGCTATGTTAACAACATCGTCATCAACTTCAAAGGGGTCTTTGTTTCCTATTGTATAAAAATCATTACCTCTTCTCTGAATACAGTTTATAACTGATTTTTTATCATTTTGTTCTATAGGGTTATTATTTTTAACAGATACAATATGCAGACGTTTGCGTCCTTCGGGAGTAAAGTATTTTTTAACAGCATATAACATCTTATTATATTTTTTTATTGCATTTTCAGGCGGAGTCATATATTCATCGATTATATAACTATCCCGAAAAATATCATAATAATCATCAAAATATATATTATTATTATTGAATATTAAGTATTCCAGTTTTTCTAACTTTATTAACAATCTTACAAAATGACCTGCAAATAAATGGTCGGGGTTTTGATTATCTACCACTTCAAACATATTTTGAATATCAAAATTACTAAATTCTAAATATTTAATATTATTCAACTTCCCAATAATATATAGAAAATTATTTAAATATTTCTTTTCGCCTATCCGAGCACTTACTTTTATTAATTCAACATTTCTTAATATTAATGTATCAATTTGAATATTTTTTTCAAGATATACCAAGAAATTATCAATGTCGTCAATATTTTCAAAAGTAATATTTCGTAAAATGATAGTCGTTACTTTTGAATATGCAACTGTCATATCTAAAACTTCAATTATATACTTATTTAAAGTAATATCCGCCAGGTCAATTACTTTAATTTTTGGCAATAAATACGTTTCTATTCTTGGTAATATCTCTTTTTTTATTTTTTTTATTAATGGTTTTAAAAGTGCAACTTCTTTTGATTTTAATTGTTCCACAAACTCTTTATTAAATACAATTGGGGAAAGTTTTCCGAACATTTGTTCTAAAACTATACCGAACGTATCATGATGCATTTCTGTCAAATATTCTGGTTCAGCATCACGAAGAAGTTTCTTTTCTTTTTCTTTTTTGGCAAATATTCTTTGTCTTGATAATACAGGCGACCTTGACTTTCTAGTTGGTGTTCTTGGAGTTCTGGTTGGTGTTCTTCGTATTCCTGTTGATGTTCCTGTTGATGTTCCTGTTGATGTTCCTGTTGATGTTCCTGTTGATGTTCCTGTTGATGTTCCTGTTGATGTTCCTGTTGATGTTCTTGGTATTCTTTGCGGTTCGGCCGGTATTGTTGCAATATCTGCAAAATCACGAATTTGATTTCTATTGTTTTGGCTTGTTAAAAATTTAAAAATACTTCCAATATTTTTACGAAAATTTTTAAATTGTTTTGGCATAACTCTATATAAATGATAATATAATATGTATATATTTACACCCTTGAAGATTAAGAAAATAATTTAGAATTTCAATAAAAAAAATATATAATTTATTGCTAATATAGTAACGTTTTTAGTAAAAATACTACCATACATCATTTGCTTTTAGGTTCATCATCGTCTTCATTTACAAACATGTATTTTTTAATTCCTAATTCAATAGGAAGCAACTTATATTCTTCAACTGTTTCCCAAAAATTATTAATTTTGGGAATAATAGTTTCCCACGCATCTGAATTAAATGTTACTCGTTGAATTATCATTTCATCTAATTTCCAATATGTATATTTGCTAAACTTTAATAATTTTGTTTCATCATCGTTAGTATCATGATAATTACGGCTATTTATCATTTCTTCAATACATTCCATAGGTGTTTTCTCAGGACTGCTATAATAATATACATACTCACCTTTTGAATTATAAAACTCCGCTATAATACCATGATTAATTGTTTTATCACCTAGTTCTAAATAATCATTTTCATTTTCTAATGATTTAAAAATACATTCAATATAATCACATTCTTTGAGTTTGCAAACTGCCAACTGTCCCTGAATTTGCATCCTATATTTATCAGGTATTACACCATCTATAATTTTTCGCGAATAAGGACATTTAATTTCAAGCATTATTCCCAATTCATTAATACCATCTGGTGAAGCACCAAAATGTTTATTATCTACATCGCATATCAACCCAAAATCATGGATATTAATATTATTCATTTTTTCCGAATAGCATCGCGTAGCCATCGGTTCAAACATAGTTCCCCACTTTAGTGCTGGTATAGCATTATAATTTATATTATCAACAACTATATTTGCTTTTTTCTTTGCTAATTTAATGCTAATATTACCTCCCTTAATAGCATCGTAAAGGTCGCTCGCGGTTAAACGTGACTTTCTCGCTTCAAACCATTCATTAGACCGTTGCTTCATAAGTGGTAATTTAAGTAAAATATTTAATTCCTCTCTGTATTTTTTAATTGTTATCAATCGTTTCTTAATTATATCATAAGTATATAATTTATTATTTTCTATTATTTCATCATATATCTTTTTGGATACCTCATCGATATCAAAATCTTGCACACCTATAATGTGTTTTAAAAGACATATGTCTATATTTTTATTAACATCTGTCAACGACATATATGTATTATAAGTATTATAATACAATTTATATTTATATACTTTCTTATTATTGTGGTGTGATATTAGATAACTCTTCTTCACATTTTTTTTTATATGCTTTTGAACCTTTAAGTTTTTTGTCAAATGTGGCATTTATTTGCCTAATCAACTTCTTACTATTAAAGTCTAGCTCAGAAGGATCAGTAGTCAATTTTTTGTTTTTAGTCTTAGATTTTACCTTCTCCTCATATATCATAAGAATCTCTTCCGTCTTTTTAGCAATCAATTCATCAAACGCATAAGTATCCATTATAATTATTCGCTCAAAGTTATATATTACTATAAATCATTTTTTTATATATTTGATTATTTTATTAAGTTCTGCAATTTCTGTGTTCCTATCAATTATTATTACATCTAATCTTTCAAGTTCTGCCTTCTTTTTCTCAAGAGTAGTTTCAAGAGTTTTGAAATGACTATTAATAATTATATCTTTCATTAAGTAGCTACCACATCTTTGATATTTAATTGATTATTAAAGATATCTATATATTGATATGATGTATTACCAAATGACCTAGAGATACCAGTGTCTGTATACCATATAAAATCATTTATCAATTTAACTCTTTCTACAACTGTATGACCTACAAACATATAAATACACCCAAGTTGTTCTTTTAATGTTATTAAATCTTCAGCATTATTTAAATCCCTTGTCCATAGCATACCATCCATGTCAAGAATTATATTTTCAAAAATCTCTTTATCTTCAATTAAGATTGCATTATTTTTTATAAAATTCTTCCAAATTGTATTTATATATGAGATGTCTTTTTTATATTTTGTAAGTATTTTTAAATGTTCGAGTGTTAAACCTGCATGGCAAAATAATAATTTGCCTATTTTTACAACTAGAGGTCTTTGTGATAATATTGAAGATAATGTTCCACCTGGTTTAAATAATTCTTGTCTCTTATAATTATTATTTAGACTGTTTTGAGATACATATGAAAAATTTCCTATTATATTCATCAATTCGTGATTACCTATTAAAGATATTACGCGACCACCTTTAGATAATGCTATTTTATTAAGTAAATCAGTAAAATATATCATCTCGACATCTTGTAGTACTTCCCATTCTTCAAGCGAAGGGTCTCTGTTTATGCTATCTACTTGGTCCCCCATTTGAACAACAATTGTATTTTTAGGTTCTGCAGTCCATTCAATATTTTTATTAATAATTTTAGCGTCTATTAATATATCTTTAAATCTCCTGATATCACCATGAATATCTCCTATTATAACTATTCTATTACTGTGTTCATATTCAAATATAATATCCTCACTAATCATAATAATATCTGATATAAAATATTAATAGATATTATCTTATATATTATTTTATATGATAGATAATATATAAAAATTACATTATAAATATAAATAAATATGATAAGATTGAATATATATGTTATTTATAGCGAAGAATTAGAGAATAGGCATGGGACAATTAACTCCTCTATTAATTTAATTAAAAATATATGCGAAGAAAAAAACATGGAAGTTAAAATTAATATTATTTCTGAACCAAGCAAAGAATATGTTAATAAAAGTATTAGTTCTTTTAATTCTCGTGTCAATTATGATAAATTTACAGAAAATACTATATACAACGAACTAATAAATCCATTAAATATTAATCAAATTTCAAACTTTGAAAAGCATAGATATATATATAAATATATATTAGATAATTTTAAAAGCACCGATATTAATGATATACATTTAATTATGGAAGATGATATTATTATATTGAATGATTATATAAATAATATAAAAGAACTTATTGATGATTTGAAAACATTAGATAGTAATATTGATGATATAAATAAATGGGATATTCTATTTACATGTTTAAATATTTCAAATAATCCATCAAAATATATAAATATAAATGAATTATATAATATTATCATATCTAAATCATGCTATATTATTAGAAATAGAGATTTATGCGAGGTATTATATAATAATACAAACGTATTTAAATTAAGTTTAAAATTAACTTTATCTAAATTAATCAAAGACAAAAATTATAAAGCGTTATCATATAATAAAATTACATTTATAGAAGGGTCTAAATTGGGGTTATATCCAACCTCTGTAAATATTAATAATTATTTATATTTAAACAATAATTATGTTATGTTAAAGAAATTATCTGAAAAAGCAAATCTAACAGATGACGATATTACAAATGCTGAAAAAATATACAAGGATTCTTTAAATATCCCATCAATTGATATTCAAAATATTATGGGTGTAATATACTATAATTACAAGGATTATAAAAAGGCAAAGGAATATATGTGTCTTAGTTTAAATAATTTAAAAAAATGCAAAGGATATTCTATTATGAAAAATAATGAAATTTTAAGTAATACTATAAACATATACAAATATGACCAAGATTTACTTGAAGAATGTAAAAAAACTAAATCTAAATATTCGTAAAAATTCTCCAAATATTTATGCAGGTATTTTTGTGGCAAGGTCATCTATTCTTGTATTTAATTGTCCCACCACGTTAATTATATTATCTAATTTTGCTAAAAGGTCAACAAGTTCATCTTTAGTAGCAAGGGACACTAGTTCATCTTTAGTAGCAAGGGACACTAGATCATCTTTAGTAGCAAGGGGCACTAATTCATCCTTAGTAGCAAGGGGCACTAATTCATCCTTAGTAGCAAGGGGGACCAGTTCATCTTTAGTAGCGAGGGTCGCTAGTTCATCTTTAGTAGCAAGGGTCACTAGTTCATCTTTAGTTGCAAGGGACACTAGTTCATCTTTAGTAGCGAGGGTCGCTAGTTCATCTTTAGTAGCAAGGGTCACTAGTTCATCTTTAGTAGCAAGGGTCACTAGTTCATCTTTAGTAGCGAGGGACACTAGTTCATCTTTAGTTGCAAGGGACACTAGTTCATCTTTAGTAGCGAGGGGCACTAGTTCATCCTTAGTAGCGAGGGGCACTAATTCATCTTTAGTAGCGAGGGGCACTAATTCATCTTTAGTAGCGAGGGGCACTAATTCATCTTTAGTAGCGAGGGGCACTAATTCATCTTTAGTAGCATAATTTCCAAGGTCGCTATATAATCGAGTAATAGAAGTAGAATTTGTTGAACAATCGTTTAATAAATTATTTAATCGGTCGCTATCTATATCAGAAGATAGCGTTGGAGACGACATGGTTATGCGCGAATTAGGTGAATTTTCAACATTATTTAATCGTTCTTCCATCTCACGAATTTTGGCATATATAGGACCGAATGACATTTTTAATTATTCTTAATATAATATAATATTATTATTATATTATATTTTACGATATAATAAATATATAAAAAATGATTATCTATATTATAATATAGAATTAATATATATAATGATTATACCAATTAGATGTTTTACATGCGGAAAAGTAATGGCAGATATTTCTGATTATTATGAAAAAGAAAAAAGTAAGATTGATGAAACAAATGATGTTGATGGTGCATATAAAAATTTTGAAAAGATTCATACAGGACATATATTAGATAAACTAGGTCTTAATAGATACTGTTGTAGACGCAATTTAATAGCAAATATAGATATGATGGACATTATTTAATAATAAATATATTATATACGATTAAGTATAATATTATAAATGGACAACAATATTAATATTAGTAAGGATACAAAAATTGCCAAAGATATTAAGGATATTAAGGATACCAAAGATATTAAGGATACCAAAGATATGAGTGATATCGATAAATACATAGAAAAACAGATTGAAAATAAATTAAATAGTTTATTAGAAACATTACCAGATACTGTTCCAAAAGACTTTCATATAAAACCTATATATAATTTGACAATTAAAGAACTATATAAAAATACTCTGCAATCATTAATTGATATCATTAATGATATAATAGAGGCATATAATAAAAAAGAATATATCAATACCAATAATTACATATTTATTTTAATTAATATTTTTACAAAGGATAATAGAAAAATATATGTAGGGATTATGATAGTAATATTATCATTTATCATGTATTTTATTGATAGTGCATCTATGTAATATACATTTTTATTTTTTTCATATATAGAATTAAAATAATATAGATATTTAAATATGATAATTAATGAGTTATTGAATAGATATTATTATATTATTATTTTATTAGCAATTATATATTATATACTAAGTAAAAATAACTCTTCTACGCTAATAACAATAATTATAATTATAATAATATTTTACTATATAGATAATTATATCAAAGAAAACAATATTGTAAAGAATACAGATAATAATATAAAGATAGAGAATATACAAAAAGAAGTTAAAGATATTGTAGAATTATCTACCGATAATTTCTATATATTTAAAAATAATAAAAATACCAAATATTTAATTAAAAACAAGGAGTTTATGGACATACTATTTAATATTAGATTTATTAAAAAATTTGATAAATCAAAATATTCTAATATGATTATTAATATGGATAAATTAATGAAAATATATATCTATATATTAGCAGACCGATATGATATAAATACATATTTGCCAATATTTACTGATATTAAAAATAATATTATAGAAATTTTTTATTCTTTAATATTTGTTATACCTAATAAATTTAAGCATATATACGGGTTTGACCCTCAGATAGAAATAGATAAATCATTAGTTGATTTTCGCAGTAAAACTAAAGATATGCTAAGTATAATTAGCAATTATGCAAAGATAGGAAAAGAAGAGGTATATATAAATATTCATAAATATATACCTTACGAAAAAAACAAAGAGCATTATTTACCTTAAAATTAAAATAAATAATAATATTTAAACAATTATTTGCCTTTCTTATTTTTTTTAGTCTTAGTTGGTTTCTTTTTAATTAAATCACTATTATATTTGCTGTATAATTCAGGAATTATAATATGAACGGTTTTATATATATGTGTAATATTTTTAACTCCATCTTTGCATGTTAAACACCCACCTTTCATTCCACACCCACAACTCATTTTGCAACCACCTCTAATACTACTTAGATTTAAAATATCTGCGACAGTTATATTTCCAGTTGTGCAAACTCCTGAATTATATTCTACATGATTATCACTTACATCAAGAACTACTCTTTCGTTATTATATGTTTTAATGATGTCTTCATTGTTGCCAATATTGGAATCTCCGACTTGTTGTTCATAATCACGCGTTGAGGTATCTATATTATAAGTGCTATTTGCCATACTATTATATATATTCTTAATAATTATCGATATTATATATATTATTTACTTAGATCAATAAATTGTATTAAATTGTTGACTCTTTCATTTAAACTATTTATTTCATTCTGTTGCAAAACTATTTTGCGATGAAGTTCTTGAACGGCGCATACATTAAGAGTATTAATGTATTCTTTATTTAATACATGAAAGTCGTTTACTTCTGTTCCATACACAAATATTGAATTATTCAAATAATTTATGTCTTTGATTTTAAATGAATATTCGTTAATTATTTTTATGACTTCTACTATTATAATATTATTACTCATATCATAACATTTAACTTTGCTATATTTATTTATAATATTCTCTACATTTATAGAATTATTTGGTAATATTATAATATTACCAATAGTATTATAAACAGCGGTTAAAAATATATTTGGTATGAATTCTCTTTCTATTTTAACAGCATCAGGTATTATATCCTTAATCTGCTGTGCTATGAAACCATATATGTTATTACTTCCTTTATTAACCCAATCTATATAATTATATGTTTTAGGTTGTATATTTAATATCATTTGTAATGCTCTATCGTCAGAAATGTCATTTATATCTTTTTTAATTCGTTCATCACTACTTGCTATTATATTTCCTGTTGCCCATATACTCGAATTGAATTTTGCGCATATATTTGCATTAAAAATCGAACTTAGTGTTGTATCCACTATAATAGCGTTGCTTTGGTTAGTATGAATACCAAAAGGACCAAAATAACCTGTGGCCGCCCTTCCATATGAAGATGAAACTTCTAATTTAAAATCTCCAGTTGTTTGCATACCAATCCCTACATTTCCAACCAAATTATTACCAAAATATATATCAGTATTATTTATCTTCCATATTGTAGAACTTGGATCTGACCTTGTATTAATATATTTTATAATATTATTACTAGTTGTATTAATATAGTTGTAAGTATTTGCTACATAACTTGGTAATTCATTTCGGTCTATCTTTGTTAAAACCCTTATTAATAAAGCCCCATTCTTTCCATTTTCTCCATAATTACCGCCACTACCACTATTACTCGAATTATACCCAATATTTGGTTCTGCACCTATATTATTACTTCCATACCCACCACATCCGATATATACTTGTAAAGTATTATATACTGGGTCTATTGATAGTTGTCCAATACTACTATCAATTAAATTAAAGTCGTTTTTAAAATTAATTTTGTTATGATAATTAAAATATTTATAGGTATCTATATTCATATTACTAATATCATCTATATCATATAATGCTTCTCCCGCATTATTACCTACACCCTGCTTTCCTATACCACCACCCCCATGAGGACCTCCTACATAACCGCGATAATAAATATTACTCGTATAACCTAGAAAATTATATAAATTATTTGTTATATCAAAATTTGTAATAGCCCCATTATTACCAGAACCACACCCTCCGACATTATTAATAGGTATATTATAATATGTATTATCATTATTTATAGGATAAGTTATAGAACCACCACCATCTGCTTTTAATTCATCATTATCACCTATTCCAAAAGTTGTATTGTTGCCATTAAATGAGGTTTGAATATTATTAATATTAGAATTATAACCACTCCCGCCTCTTCCAATCTTTATTGTTTTTAATCCTTTTGATATATATGCATCGTTAATATATACTAATTTGCCAGCACCACCTCCGTAATTTGAACTTCCTCCTCCACCACCTCCAAATGCAAGGATATCGCATATAGTATCTGTATCTTGAAAATCAATATTATATTTAGTATATTTATTTGTATTATATAGTTCCTCTTTTTCTTGCTCTGATAACAAATAATTATATATTTTGAAATCAGATATGCATAAATTATAATTTGAATTATTCAATTTTGATATGCTATTTTCTGTATAATTTAGGAAACCATTATAAAAAAACATGTCATTTCTTCCTATAAATTCATATTTTTCTTTACCATTAATAAGAAAATTTATTTTTATATTAGTTCCGGTTGTTATTCTTTCAATAGTCAATATTATATGATGCCAACGTTTCTTGTATATGCCAGGAATTGAACTTATTAGACTAATTTTAGTCACTATATTAGTGCTTTCATCAAAATAAATTGTTAATGTATCATTTAAATATGTCATTATAAATTGGTGAGGTATACTTATATCTAATTGGGTTCTAAACTCAAATATTGTTATCTTTTCATTATTATTATTAATTTTAAACCACATACTAATGGTAATAGAATGATTATTACCCGGTTTAATATATATATCATTAAGACTAAAGTTTGTTTCAAACTTACAATATGCATTTGTAGTATTATCAGGTGAATTGAACTCTAAATATGTTGTATTTTGCGGAGTATATTCAATATTTAATTTTTCTATATTTTCTGGTTTTATAGATACATTCCCGAATAAATTTAATTTTGTAGTGGTTGTATCCGGTTGAAAATACCCATTATTTCTTATTTTTTTCCCATTATTATCATTTATTAAATAATTACTTGAAGATATATACCAAATTGCTAATTTATTATCCCCATTTGTTCTATCAAATGTTGTTCCTAATGAAGGATTATATAGAAACTTGCAAACCTTATAATTTACACCTTCAATAGGTTCAAATAGTAGTTGTGAATTTACAATTGTAGGAGTATTCTTAATAATAACTTCTTCAGTTGTGCTAATAACACCCCTTGTATTAATATGAAGACCACCTCCTATTATCACACTTCCTAAATTTTCGCGAGATGCAATATTATTAACATTTCTGTTTGCATTTATATTTTTTGCTAATATATTACTTGTAAATAATATATAATTGCTAACATTATTAGTATTCAAAGATATATCCTGTTTTATTATATTACTTGTAGTATTTAATATATCTATTAATTTATTCGAGGTGTTTTTAACATAATTACTTGTATCTTCTATAAAATCTCTATTGCTTATTTTTAGTTTTTTCTCTGCAGGGTCCCATGTTAAATCTGAGTTATTTATCAGTCTAGTTCCAGTCCCTGACTTATATATTAGACCGTTATTAATATATGTATTATTACCAGTTCCTCCATATGATAGTTCTAGAAGACCTGTGGTTATATTTGTTGCATTTATATTTGTCAAGTCTTTTCCAATCCCTTTAAACAATCTAGCAGTTATACTTCCTGCAGATATGATATCTGTTAATGAAAGTTCAAAAGCATTTCTTGATGTTCCAGAAGGTGTAATACTATTGGCCATACTAATATAAAATTTATATGTTTTTAAACTTAAATAATAATATTATTTAATATTATGCATTTAACTATATGCTAAAAAAACACTCAGTATTAAATTAGTTGCGATTGCACAAACAAATAAAGGAAATATATGATATATATTATTATTTACGTATTCATCATCTGTTAGATTTGAAAACTCATCTTCTAGTTTTTTTATTAATTCTACATCATATATATTAATATCATCATCGTATTTATTATAATAATATTTTAAATCCTCTATGCTATATTCAATCATAATCTGTTATATATATATTAATATATATATTTATATATATATTTATATATTTATATGTATATTAATTAAGTAATTAAGTATATTTTATGATAAATAATAGAAAGGATAAAAAAACTGGAGGAGGGGCAAACGACATTTTAATAATTTATAATTTATTTTCTTATCTTTTGCTATATATTTCTTGTATATTATTTGGAATAGCGACTATTATATTTATTAATGCGTGCTTTAATTCAAATAAAGTATCGACAGGTCGCGGGGGGACTTTTATAGACAAACCTATATTCGAGTATTTGAAAAAAGACGATATTCTGTATATTGACGAGTATATGTTAAATACTAAATCACCAATATTTATAACTATAGTATCTATTTTTATCATTAGTTTTGTTGCTGTATTATGTATCTGGTTCTGGTGTAATAAATATTATAAAGATGACCCATTACCATACAAATTTAATATGTTGTTTTATATCGCGATGATGCCATATTTATTTATATTTATTATAATTATAACTTATAACGAATTTAGACGTGTATATATAAATGATACTTTTCTAGGGTGTGATAACGAATATAAAAAAGATATTATTGACAATATTCTAGCGGAGGACAACCCCTCTTATTTAAAAGAATTAAAGAAAATAATAATATTTATGTTAGAAAATGATGTAACTTATACAAATGATGAAGATATTAAATCTAAACTAGAGAAAAATAATGATGAAGATGTTTCTAGTATAGCAAAAGGATTAAAATTAGAAATAAAGGATAATCAAATCAGTATATTAAAATTAATATTAGATATATACGAAAAAGATTATAAAGGAAATGATAAAATAAAATATATTAAATATATTAATGATTATTTTGATTTATTAATTAATAATAAGAGAAGCAATTATACAAAGTATTACATATTAGGTTTAGCAAAAAATATACCAGATAAAATAAATAATGTATGCGATTTGTTCAAAAATAGTTTAGATGATGTTAAAAATAAAATATACGCATATTTTATAGTAATTATTACATTCTATTGCTTATTCCTTATTGTAATTCCATTAATAATATATGGGTATTATGAAAAAGATACGATTATTAAGTTTATCATAAATAGTTCTTTTGATATATATAGAACTGCATTTATATTTACATTATTTGTTGCTTTTATAATTTATTTTGCTCTGTTTTATACCAAAGGGATTCTATAAATAGATATTGATTATATAATATTATTAATAATATTATAATATAATAGAATATTGACAATATGATTAGTAAACCAAAAAAACCTGTTGAAAAACCAAAAAAATCTGTTGAAAAACCAAAAAAATCTGTTGAAAAACCAAAAAAATCTGTTGAAAAAACAAAAAAACCTGTTGAAAAACCAAAAAAACCTGTTGAAAAACCAAAAAAATCTGTTGAAAAACCAAAAAAACCTGTTGAAAAACCAAAAAAATCTGTTGAAAAACCAAAAAAATCTGTTGAAAAACCAAAAAAATCTGTTCCTAAAAAGAGAGTAAAAAATGTAAATGTTGATAAGATTGTAAAGATTATTAAAAAATGTATTATAAAATGTGGTTTTAAAAATCCAAAATTGAAAGGAGGTGGACTAAAAGATTTGTTTAAGAGTGCAGCAGAGAGTGCCGTAGAGAGTGGGAAAAAGATGTACAACAAAATAACATCTAAAGTAAGTAAAAATGAAGGGGAAGGGGAGTGTTTCAAAAATTTAAAAAATATTGACGATGTATTTAAATATATTCATACGGATGTAGTAGATGCTAGAAAAAATTTATTAAAATACCTAAAAGAAAAACGAACCGAAACTAACAAAGACCTATTTGATAGATTATTAAGTAAATATAAATTTATGGTAGCTGATGATGATAATTCATCATCATTTCATAATTATAAGTATAATACTACTATAAATGTTGATTTAAAAATACATGATATTGATAAAATAACTATTGAAAAATATTTAATAGTATATATAATTGATATAGTAGAGCAATTAGAACGTTTTAGAGAAGGAATGTTATCATGTGCGCGAAAAGAATGGGTTGATGATAATAAAGATAATACAGTATTAACAGATTATAATGATGATAAAAAAGATTTATTTAAACATGCTAAGGATGACGATAATGATTCTGATACTGTTTCCGCAAGCACCGCTGCACCTATGTCTTCATCTGTCAGTGTGGCCCCTATCGGAGTCGTCGTGTCTGATGTTGATCCTGTTGAAGATAAATTTGAGGATGCGGTAGAAGAACTAGAAGAACAAGAAGAACAAGAAACCATAATCCAACGCAGCCCTAGTGGAAGTTCACTCGGCACACCTCCTCCATCATCGAGAAGACCTGCTCTCTATCTAGTAGGGCGGAACTCCGAGATACAACGGTAAGGGCCTACACATAATATTTTAATCAAATTTAAACTATGACTTTTTAAAGTTTCATTTTTATAATTATAATTATATATCCAAATATATATAATTATAATAATATATATAATAAATAATAATAGAGGATAATAAAATTATGAATTCTAAATGTTCTTTACACGATTTTAACTCATATTTACAATTTGTGGGATTATTGTCGCTAATTATAATATTGTTCATAGCAGTCTTATATTACCTTCGCGTATATCACAATAATATTCTAGAGAAATATGACGAAGGTTCTGTAAATATTAAAACTATTGAAAGCAAAACAGGGAGTTTAAATAATAGAAGTACTTATCCTAAAGATAAATATCCCGGTAGGAATATGAATGAAATAAGTAGTTCTACAGATGCAAATGATAAATATACTTTTAGAGATTGCAAAGTATATTTTTCTGAAAGTAAGGATAAAATAGATGAGTGCGATAGACAGTCAGATAATATGAAAAAATGCAGTTATACTTTTGACGGTTGGAAAGAGTTTTCAACATATACAGATAATTATGGTAATATTATAAATTATCCAAAAAAAATATATACAAATACTAAAACAAATTCTTCAGACTTTATTAATTCAGACTTTACAAGTAAATGTTTTAAGATGTTTGACTACGGAGGCAAGGGTTCTGCTAAACCTTTTGAGTATGCTGAAAATAATGTTATTAAATACGATTCTAAAGGAACCTTAAATAATACAGAGATAGATACAAATATTTTTAATGGTTTAAAGTATACTTCAATTCAATTTTTAAATAAGGATAATGCAGGGGATAATTTAACAAATGTTTTAGACAGTATTTGCTCTCTAAAATATAATACTATTGATTCTATAAAAGATAAGAAATTTTATAAATTACTTTTTGACAGTAATAAGAATATTACTGATATATTGAAAGTGCAATTAAATAGCAGTCAGACCGAATTTGATGAAATAAAAAAAAATGCGGTTTTTGATTTTGCAATTTTAGCGACACATGGTATTAAATATGATACTACAAACAATTTATTCAAAATATTTATTAAAGACGAGATTGATATGAAAGCAAAAATATATGTTTTCAATTATGTATCGTATGTTTGCCCGCTATCACAAATTAAAAATTATACAACAACTATATCGGAAATAAATGTTACTTCTTTTGCTATATTCAGAAATAAATTATCTAATAATAGTGTAAATTTTAGATTAAATGGAGTAAATATGAATATTCTAGATTGGTCTAAATATACTGAAGGTAATATTGATTATAAGTTTGCAATAATTGATGATTTGAATGCTAAAATAGATGACAGAAAAAAAACCATAATGGATAATGAAAAGCAAATAATTAATGGACTAAACTCTAATATTGCATCAAAAGATACTCTTATTTCCCAAGCATATACTGCTAAAAATAATTTTTCTACAAATAACAATAAATTTGTAGATATTCTAAATTTAACTAAGAATGATGGAATTACTAAAATATTTAATTATAACAAAGGTTATTATAAAAACACAATCAAAGAATTAAATATACCGAGTGGTGTAAAATGCAAATATATTAATTCTAATGAAATATATTTGGAATTTAATAATGATGGAAATAGTAAAACCCCATATTCTTTTATCGTCCCTGAGACTGGTTATATATGCGATATTTTAGTTGTAGGCGGTGGTGGTGCCGGAGGCGGTGCTGGTGGCGCAGGTGGTGGAGGAGATGTAAAAGAATTTAAAGATATTACACTTAGCGCAGGAGTATATAATATAAATGTTGGTAAAGGTGGTGTAACTGTTGATAATAATCAAGCAGGAACAGTTGGTATTGAAAGCACATTTAGTGGAAATAATTTAGATATTAAATTAGCAGGAGGTGGTGGCGGTGGAGGATATGGTTATAATGTAGGAATTTGTGAGTGGAGGTGGTATGGTTGGGTTTGGAGATACAGATGTTGGAAATATGATGAACCCGGAATTGCGCCAACAATAGCGCCTACTGCAAACTATGTTGACCCTAAAACAGGTGTTGTTCAAAAAACATCAGGTGCTGGAGGAGGCGTTAGGCAAGGAAGTGGGCGAGCAACTGCAGATGGTTCTTCTGGTTCTGGAGGAACTAATGTAGATAATAATTGGGAAACAGGTGGTGGTGGTGGTGGTGCAGCCCCGACTTCCGAGGGAGGAAATGCAGGAAGTAGCAGACGATGGAATGGATTATATACAGGAGATGGTGGTAAAGGTGTCAAATCATCTATTACAGGTGAATCTGTAGAATATGGCGGCGGAGGTTCAGGTGGTAGATGGAATGGCGGTGTTGATACATATGGTGTATCATCAGGTGGTGCCGGAAATTTCAAGAATGGGTATTTCATAGAGGTTAATCAAAATAAAGGAGGTGGTGGTATAATGTATAGAAATGGAGGTTCTGGTGTTGTAATTATAAGAATTAAAAATATAAATACTAATTACAATATTAGTATTGAAACAGACAATTCTTATAAGTTGCCTCCAGTATCTCAAATAACTTTCCCTTCATATAAACTTCAAAATAATATCATAACATCATTCATATTTTTACAAAAAGGTTATTACAGGTTTAGAGTTGACATGGGAAATAATCCGTCACAGACCAACCCTAATATATTATATTCGGAACTTATGATATATGATGAATTAAATTTAAAAGATACTACAAACTATAATTGTATAACTGCATTTAAATTTTCTAAATATAATAACGAAATGAAACCATCGTATTTAAAGCAATTTATAAAGATAACTACAAGTAAGTTTTACAAGGTCGCATACTATTATGTATCTCATAATAATACTAATAATGCTCAGTCGAGTAATTTCAATATATTTTTTAAATATTTAGATGCACCACCAGTAAAATTAGAAAACACTTTGCCACCTAATTTAATTGCTTGGTATAAATTTGACAATAATTATAAAGATGACAGCAATCCAAGTGGAACTAAATATAATTTAACAAAAAATGGAAATATATTAAATACAATAAATGAAGATGGAAGAAATTTTATAAATACTTCAGGTGGTTCTCTTGAGACTTCAATAAATTTAGCAAGAAAATCATTTAGTATTTCTGTTTGGAGAAGAATGCGAAATAGTGGGCATAGTTTTTTCGTGTTACAAGGTTCAGCACACGGAACAAATATATATTTACATATTGGAGCACGAGATAATAATGCATATTGCTTAGCATTTTATGCAAATGATCTTGAATGTGGCGTAGGAACTGGAACTGCTTCATCTTACCCAGAAGATGTTAATGTATGGACGCATTTAGTTTATGTAGTTGAAGAAACTATTGACAAAAAATATAATAGAAAAATATATAGAAATGGTAGTTTAATTAGCCAGGACCAAAGTGGAACTGCATTTGTTGGATGGGGTAATTTAAGATTAGGAAATAATATTGATATAGATATTAGTAATTTTCTTGTATTTAATCGAGCAATATCAAAAGAGGAAGTTGATGTATTGTATTATAATGATTATAATTTTACATCAACCTCATCGCCTCAAACAACTTATATCGAAATAAATAAAACTATAAATAAAAATGATGAAAGTTTATTCACACGGAATAATATCCCTAGTATTAATGTTCCTGCGAATGATTATTTATTTTGCGGTAATGTTCTGTATACTGATTATAAAAATCCTGATAATACGATTATGGATTTATTCACAGATATTAAATACGATAATAACAATTATATAAATTATCAAAAAATAGCAAATTATATATATGCAGACCCAATAGATTATTTCAGAATTACAATATTACGTAATGAAAAAGCAAGTATAGAACGACAAATAAGAGTGATTGAAGATAATTTACCTATTAAAATAAGAAATGATGTTGAGATTGCTGATATTAATAGATTATTAACGGCTATTAATAATATTAAGTATAATGAACTGTTACCAATTGATGATGTATCAATAAAACCTAATTCTGGAATATTAAATATATTTGGAGATAATTACACAAACCTATTAACATATGATAGGGTTAATAATTACAATTCATTAGTTAGTAATTCAATAAACACATCTACATCTTCGTCAATATATATTGAAGCAATTAACTAGATTATAGTCCTGTTCTAATTTATTTTTATTAGATAAATTATTTACTTTTAGTATGTAAATAATAATTTTTTTTTAATATATGTATATTTATAATAATGATTCAATTAGATGATAATAATATTTATTTTGATATTGAAGATGTTGAAAAGTTAGGTTATTATTCAATATCATTAACTGATAATACTAAGAACATCATTTTTAAAACAAATAATGTTGAAAGAATGACAATTGCAAATAATGGTAATATTGGGATTGGAATAACTAACCCCAATTATAATTTAGATGTTAACGGGATTATTAATGCATCAGACATTTATATTGATGGAATAAATATAGAGACTCATGCAAATAATACTAGTAATTATGTTGGATATACAAGTAATATATTATTAGGTCGTATTAGTGATACTAGTAATTATGTTGGATATACAAGTAATATATTGGCTAGTCGCATAAATGATACTAGTAATTATATTGAATATACTAGTAATATATTGGCTGGTCGTATAAATAATACTAGTAATTATGTTGAATATACTAATAATATATTGATAGGTCGCATAAATGATACTAGTAATTATGTTGAATATACTAGTAATATATTGACTAATCGTATAAATGATACTAGTAATTATATTGGATATACTAGTAATATATTGGCTAGTCGTATTAGTGATACTAGTAATTATGTTGGAATAACAAGTAATATATTGAGTAATCGCATAAATGATACTAGCAATTATGTTGGATATACTAGTAATATATTGGGTGTTCGCATAAATTATACTAGTAATTATGTTGAATATACTAGTAATATATTGATAAGTCGTATAAATGATACTATTAATTATGTTGAATATACTAATAATATATTGACTAATCGCATAAATGATACTAGTAATTATATTGGAACAACAAGTAATATATTGATAGGTCGCATAAATGATACTAGTAATTATATGAAATCAACAAGTAATATATTTGTAAGTAGTATAAGTGATACTAGTAATTATGTTAGATATGCAAGTAATATATTGTTTGGTCTTATAAGTGATACTAGCAATTATGTTAGAATAACTAGTAATATTTTGTTAGAAAAAATTAATGATATTGAACTATCTGTTGATGAAGTTATAGGTATACCTATAATAAAAAAAATAATAGAGA